>Ga0131853_10005671_pt1 | contig 22531 bp, 19 predicted proteins | sample TergutLab28metaG_FD_92764 | JGI IMG/M metagenome (GOLD analysis project Ga0131853, IMG submission 92764) | Labiotermes labralis P1 segment gut microbial communities from Petit-Saut dam, French Guiana - Lab288 P1 (version 2) (version 2) | ecosystem: Host-associated > Arthropoda: Insects >...
GAAATATTGAAAAAGGCAAGAGCATATAGGTCGCGCGCCATCCGTGAAACACGGAGTATCCCTTTCCCGCTGCCGCGAGTATATCCAAAACCCAGAATCCGTCAAGGCTAAAGTGAACGGGCAGAGTGCGCCCGGCCTTGACGGATTCTGGGTTTTGGATGAGCGGTTGACAAGCGGGGAAAGGATAGGTGGCGGCAACTGACTGTGAACAAGGATATTATCTAGGCAGACAAACCGTAAACAACACCCCGATATCCTTGTTGCTTTCTAACTGTATTGTGCCACCCAGTCTCTCCACGGCGTGTTTTACAATCGAAAGCCCCAGCCCTGTGCCGCCTACGGCTTTACTGCGGCCCCGATCTATCCGGTAGAAACGCTCGAAGATGCGGCGTTGGTGCTCCGGGGCGATGGGTTCTGCGTCGTTGCGGACTGTGAGGGTCAATGTTTCTGCATCGGTGGTCAAGCAGATTTCCACCCGTCCGCCCGGCGGCGTGTAGTTGACTGCGTTGATAATCAGATTGCCAACTACCTCATAGACATTTTTGCGGTTTGCCCGTAGTATTACCGGCTCTAGCTTGAGGGCTAGATGCAACTGATTTTGCTCCGCCAGAGACGACAGCTCGTCGCAGAAATCGCGGACGGTTTGGGTGAGGTCAATTTCTTCCCGTTCGCCGATTACTCCGCCGCTCTCTAAGCGGCTAATCATGATGATGTCATTGATGAGGCTGTGCATACGCTCGGCCTCTAGGCCAATGCGGGTCAGGAGTTCCTTCCGCTGTTCATCGCTGAGAGGGATATCGGCGCAGAGTAGTTCGGCGGAACCTTTGATCGACGTGATGGGCGTTTTCAATTCATGGCTGGCGTTAGCGAAGAAATCCCGTCGTAGATTAGCGGCCTCGCGCTTTTGGGCCGTTAGGTCGTTGATTTTCAAGGCCATGTCTTGTAGTTCGGGGTAGAGATGATCGTGGAGGTCTAGGATGTTACGCTTGTGATCCAGACCTTGTAACTCATCGCGCAAGCGCTCTACAGGGGCCGAGAGATATTTCGCCAAGAGGTATGCTGCACCTAAAGCTGCTGCGAATATGAAGAGATATACCACCTCCGCTGGGAGAGGAGTTCTGCTCAAGGTATTTACCACGACAAGCACGGCAAGAAAACCAAGACAGAGCCACAAAAAGAGAATACGTCTCATTGTCCGTCCTCCACTAGGAAGCGGTATCCCACACCCCGGACGGTCTTGATATATTGGGTGTCGGAATCCAGATCGCGCAGTTTCCCGCGTAGGGTGGCGATGTGGATGTCTAGGGTACGGGTCTCGCCGCAGTAATCATCGCCCCAGACTCTGCTGAGTAGTTCATCGCGGGAAATGGCCCGGTCTTGATGCTCCATGAGGAGTTTTAGGAGTTCAAATTCCTTGAAAGTAAGCTCCAACGAGATATCCGTGAGATGCGCCTCTCGGGTGGCACTGTTGAGGGTAAGGACACCGACAGTGCAGATTGCAGGAGTTGCCTCTGGCTCTTTTGGGCCGGAAGTGCGACGCAGATTTGCCCGGACACGGGCGCATAGCTCTAAGACACCGAAGGGCTTTGTGATATAGTCATCGGCCCCGGCGTCTAGGCCCACCACCTTGTCGAGTTCTGTATCCCGAGCGGTGAGCATGATGACGGGGATATGTCGGAGGGGTTCGATTTCGCGCATACGTCGGAGGGCCTCAATGCCATCGAGACCCTCCATCATGATGTCGAAGATGACGAGATCGGGCGGGGTGCGTTCCATTTCGTGGAGGGCATCTTCCGCCGAGCCGAAGCCAAGGGGCATATAGCCGTGACCAGCAAGCGCTACTTCTAAGAGGCGGCGGATGCTCTCGTCGTCTTCTGCAATGATAATGCGTTCGTTCATGGTGGGCTACCCCCTAGAATATCCGTCCCGTCTTGCGGAAGCCGGTTTTATAGAACTCGACCCACTCGCAGATGTTCTCCGCATGGTCGCCGACGCGCTCTAAGTATTTGATAATCATCAGATAGTCCATAGCCGCGTGCATCCGATCTGGCGCGGTGCGGATTTTCTCACCCAAGGCGGTGCGAATTTTGAGGAAATACGCATCTACGATGTCGTCTTTTTTGCGGGTCTCGTTTGCGAGGTCTAAATCTTCCCGGACGTAGGCGTCGATGGCGGAGGAAACCATGAGGAGGGCAGTGCCAGCCATCTCTTTGAGGTCGTCTAAGATTTCCGGGAATACCGGGGAGGTTAGATAGAGGGTGATTTCCGCGATGTCCTCCGCCGCGTCGCCAATGCGTTCGATGTCGGTAATCATTTTAATCGCGGTACTGATTTTGCGTAAGTCGCTGGCTACGGGCTGTTGCTTGAGCAGGAGACGGAGGCATTGCTGTTCGATGTGCCGCTCTAGTTCGTCCACTTCATCGTCGCCAGCCGCCACCTGAGCGGCTAAGGCTCTATCCTCAGTAAGTAGAGCTGTGACTGCCCTTGCGATGGCAGTGGAGGCCGTGTTGCCCATGTGGACGAGAGAATCGGATAGCTCTTGGAGTTCCGCGTCAAAGGCTTTTCGTGCGTTCATAGTCATTGTCTTCCGCCCCTCTCTTAACCGAATCGGCCTGTGATGTAGTCTTCTGTGCGCTTGTCTTTGGGCATGGAGAATATCTCATGTGTTGGGCCTGTCTCCACTAAATCGCCGGAGAGGAAGAAGGCCGTGCGGTCGGAAATGCGCGCGGCTTGTTGCATATTGTGGGTGACGATGACCACGGTGTAATCTTGTTTGAGCTCTGCCATGAGGTCTTCGATCTTCATGGTGCTGGCGGGGTCGAGTGCCGAGGTCGGTTCGTCCATGAGCAGCACATCGGGCGAGACAGATAGAGCGCGGGCGATACAAAGCCGCTGCTGTTGTCCGCCGGAGAGAGACATGGCACTTTTTTTGAGCCGATCTTTTACCTCATCCCAGAGAGCCGCGCCGCGCAGGGATTTCTCGACTAGATCAGCCAAATCCGCTTTGGACAGGCCCTCATGGAGCCTTGGCCCATAGGCGACATTGTCGAAGATGCTCATGGGGAAGGGGTTTGGCTTTTGAAATACCATGCCGATCTGCTTGCGGAGCGCGATTACGTCCGTCTGGTTGCTGTAAATGTCTTCCCCGTGGTAGGTGACGGAGCCTGTGATCTTTACGCCTTGAATCAAATCGTTCATGCGGTTTATCGTGCGGAGGAATGTGCTCTTTCCGCAACCAGAGGGGCCGATGAGGGCCGTGATCTCCCGCTGGGGGACGTCAAGGTTGATGCCTTTGAGGGCTTGGAATGTGCCGTAGTATAGATTGAGGTCTTTTGCGCTGATGATGTTCATGGCTATATCCTCTTTAGCTTCCAGCGTACTAATTTTACACTAAAATTGAGCAGAAGTACAATGATAAGTAGAATGGACGCGATGGCAAAACTCACATCGAAGTTGCCGTGCTCGGTGATGTAGAGAAAGAGCGAGACGGTGAGCGTAGCACCGGGGGTCTGTAGGGCCTGAAAGTAGTTGGTGACTAAAGCGAAACCCACGCCTGCCGTGAAGAGTAGTGCTGCACTCTCGCCGACCATACGCCCGATGGCGAGGATCGCGCCGCCGACGATACCGTCTAAGCTGGAGGGGATGAGGATGGTACGGATCATATGCCACTTCGTGGCGCCCAACGCGAAGGCCCCTTCGCGGTAGGATTCTGGCACGGTTTTCAGCGCCTCCTGCGTGGTACGGACTACCGTGGGTAGGACTAGGATGGAGAGCGTGAGCGCACCGACTAAGATGGAGGGGCGCATCCTAAGGGTCAAAACAAAGAACATGAAGCCCACGAGACCGTAGATGATGGAGGGGATTCCGGCTAAGAGCTCAATCGTAAACTCGATCATTCGGACAAAACGGCGATTCGTTGCGTACTCGTTCAGATAGATCGCGGCCCCGATACCGATGGGTAGAGCGATGAGCAGGGTGGTGAAGATGATATAGAGGGTAAAGAGGATATTGGGGAAGATGCCGATGGTGCCACGGAGGGCACTGCGGGCTGTGGAAAGCAGTTCCCATGTGATATGCCCTAGTCCCCGGTAGAGGACGAAGCCGAGGATGGCGGTGAGGACGGCGACCGCGAGGCCTACGCAGAGGTAGATGAAAACCGTAAGGCCGTGGCTGTAGGCGCGGCGTTTGGTAGACAGGCAGCGATTCATCGGCTGGTACCTCCCCGTTTTAAGACGAGATTAAGGAACAGGTTCAGGATCAAGATGAACACGAACAAGACGAGGCCGATGCTAAAAAGTGCGTCCCGCTGAAGCCCTGAGGCGTAGCTGAGCTCCCTTGCGATGGCTGTGGTGAGGAAGGTGACGCTTTGAAACAGCCCCGGCATATTGGACACATTACCCGCCACCAGCATAACAGCCATAGCCTCTCCGATGGCGCGACCAACCCCCAGTACGATGCCCGCCGCGATGCCGGAGCGGGCGGCGGGGACGCTGACCTTGAAGATGGTCTCGATCTTCGTCGCGCCCAAGGCATAGCTGGCTTCTTCGTACTCCTTCGGGACGGCATTGAGCGCGATCCGGCTCACGTTGATGATGTTGGGCAGGATCATGACAGATAGGAGGATGATGGCGGAAAATAGCGTCGCCCCGTTACGCAGACCGAAGGTGTTCATGACGAAGGGAACCAGCACAATCATACCCACGAAGCCGTAGACGATAGACGGGATTCCGGCAAGAAGTTCGACCGCCGTGCTCACCGTAGCTGCGAGCTTCGGCGGGGCGAGTTCCGAGAGGAAGATGGCGGTCATAAGTCCGATCGGGACGCCGATTAGGATTGCGCCCAGCGTGCCGTAAATCGAGGTGAGGATGAAGGGAAGGATACTAAATTGCGGGTTTTCTCCCGTGCTCCGCCATACCTGTCCGAACAGAAATTCGGAAACGCCAATCTCCCGGATGGCTGGGAGACCGCTCACGATCAGATAGGCCGCGATGCCGAAGACGATGAGAATCGTCAGCATCCCGCAGACGAAGAAGGCGCCCTTCATCGTCTGCTCGGCAATGGCTCTTGTTTTCATATCTAGCGCGCCTGCACTACGCCGGCGTTTTCGATGATCTCCGCGGCGGCGGGGCTGAGGATGAAGTCGATGAAGGCTTGGGTGGCTTCCGAGACCGTCGCTCCGCTTTGGGTCATCAGGATAAAGGGGCGGGCAACGGGGTAGCTACCGTCGATGAGGGTGGTGTCCGAGATCATTACGCCGTTGACGGAGATGATTTGTACCGTGTTGCCGACCGCAGAGAGAGAAGCATAGCCGATAGCGGCGGGGTTTGTGGCGACTGCTGAGATAACCGCACCGCCGGAGGTGAGTTCTTGGTCGTGGGCGGGGTCTGCTACGCCGACGACATCGTCAAACACGCCGCGGCTGCCGGAACCCGCTTCGCGGCCGATGGGGGAGATGGGCACATTGTCACCGCCGACCTCGCTCCAGTTGGTAATCGCGCCGCTGTAGATGCCGTAGAGCTGGTCGATGGTCAGGTTTTGGACGGGGTTGTTCGGATGGACGATCACAGCGAGGCCGTCGATGGCGAAGGTGATGGCGTCTACGCCTGTCTCGGTGTCACGAAGCGCTCTGCTGGAGAGGCCGATGTCTGCTGTGCCTTCCTGCGCGGAAGTGATGCCTGCGCCGGAGCCTGTGGGGTTGAAGGTGAGGGTCACGCCGGGATGCTCTTCGTTGAAGGCTTCGATGAGGGCGGCGATGACGCGCTCTACGGAGGTGGAACCGTTGAGGGATACGTTGCCGGAGAGGCCGTCTGTGTTGCCGCTGTTGCCCCCGCCGCAGGCGGTGAGTAGGACGACGATTGCCGTTACAAGGGCGATTGTGCTGAGTAGTTTCTTTTTCATGTTTTCTTTCTTCTCCTTATTTTCGTTTTCATCCTTATTCTAAAGGCTCGCGCTTTCTGCTACTATCAGGAAATGCTCAAATGTATGTTAAGTTTTTGTAAGGTGCATGAGAGCCAAGGTCAAGGGCGTATGCCAACCCGCCTAGTGAAAACAGGCCCACCGCCTTCCGGCGGCGGTGAGCTTGTTGCCCGTCAGTCGGCGGGCAGGCATAACACACTAGGTCGCCCTTTTTCAACCCGACATTGTGAGAGCCGCTTAGAACATATACGTCAAAGGTTGCAAGGACTTGTTGCCTGTGTCCTCTAGGAACTCCTCCCCGTGGATGATTGTCTCTTGATACTTTCTTCTAACACCCATGTGTTTGGTTCTCCTTATGTATAAGATAATCCGCACTACCAATGTAACGGGTCATTTGGCAATATCAAAACAGACCGCTTTGCCGTCCATGTCTACAAAAACCGCCCCGTAGTTGCACTTAGCAACTACGGGGCGTCTTGTATTCTTGGTGTGCCTCTGCCTGTCACATGTTACTTGGGTTAATTAACGTAGTAATAGACGCTCCGCGCGCTGCTGATCTCCATTTCCGTTACTCTTGCTACTCGTTCCTATATAGACATCATAGCCGATATGTGTTAAGCTACGCTCAATAGCACCTTTTGGATTGGAGACTACGCATAAGGCGGGGATAGTGATTATATGCCAAGGGAAATGTACGATGCCCATGAAAATTTCATAGCATACCAAGAGGAAATTGTTTCGTCTCCTGTATATGAGGGAATGCCAGACTTAAGGTATGAGGATGGCTCAATTCAATGGGAAGCGCCGTCTAACCGTTCAGGTGGACAATTCCGTGATTCCTATGATAAGCGCCTACAATGGTGGAAAACAAAAGCTGAGTCCATCGGAATCAGCACACATGAAAATCAATGGATTAGCAAAACCGCCAAAACAATACATCCTACAAAAGTCCGTCCATGCAAAAAATGCGGTCGCTATCTTGACATCCGTTATTGCTTTTTATCTGCTAATTTCATAAAGCGAGTTAAAAAGCTCACTTATTTCAGAAATACCATTGAACTTGATTATCTAACAAGCATTTTTGATTTCGTGCCACAATTTATTGATCAGTATAAAGAAAAAGCCATCCACGATTTGCCCATGCTATTATGCTGTAAGCAAGTTCCAGATGTTCCTGCGCTGAATACCTTAGAAGAATGGAAATGTTGGATTGAAAACGAGTACATCGTTTCTGGGCCAAGTACACTCAGTCCCGGAGCGATGGCAAATCCGCCTGATAGGTTAGATGGTTTCCATTCTTTTAATCGTTGTTGTCGTGCCACAGCAGACAAAGGACGTTCCAAAGAAAACTTAGCGTTGTATAACACAGATAGGAGAGCTTTTGAACATTGGGTTGATGGGAATTGGGTAACTGCAAATATGTTAATGGGCTTGATTAACTCAAATCCTCAAATAAAAGTTGAGCATTGTCTTAATGGAGATGACCATCCGTTGCCATGTTCTGCAGACCATATTGGACCAGTATCGCTAGGCTTCGCTCATAGGCCAGAATTTCAATTGCTGTGCATTCCATGCAATAGTGCAAAAAACAACCGTATGTTTTATACAGATATTCTTAACCTTCGCAGGGCGGAAAGCGAAGGCAAGATAATAACAACATGGTACATGGAAAAAATATGGCGACTTTTGAATGGGAATGTGACGGATATAGAGTCCACACTTCGCCTTTGTCGAATTTTGAGAGACAATCGCCATAATGCCATGATGACACTCGCTGAATATGCAAAGGCCAAGCACTATCTTTTTCTTTATACTTTTTTGAATTTGAGATATGCTAATTTTAATTATGAAATTCAAGAGTTTAATATCGACAATCATATTGTTACGGCAGACTTCGAGCGGAAGCCATCCGAACTAAAATATGTACAAATACAAAAAGCGCGGCGAGTACGTATCGCATTTTCATCACTCAATGAATATGCCCTTAAAGAAAACCGCAACGGCTTGCGTGTCAGCTTCGATGATAACGATTCGCTTTTTTCAAGAAGCATTGTGGCTCTCGAATCGGCAGGCATTGAATATGAAAAATATAATAAAATGCTGGGTGCGCTTCTAGAGAACGAGGCCACCACCGAAGTCGAACTTCGAAACTTTGTTTCCGAAGTGCCCATGACACCTGACATTAGTTTTATCGATAACATCGATTTTGCCAGAAGCTGTGTTATGCAAATTATGGATAACATCGCCCACATCCTTGCTGAAATGTGGGATGATTCTCGTTATTCAAGGGATATGGCAGATTGAACCAGCCGGGCCGGGATGCGAATCCCGGCTCAATTTTATTATAACGACAATCTGTCTATATAATCCTTTGCTGTAATTTGTCCGCGGACAAAAGATTGGTACAAGCCAATAGGTTCCGTCTTATAAGGCTTTCCGCTTCCATCTTCACCCGCCGCAACAATAGGCAAATCGTTTAGAGCTTCTTTTGCACCTGCCACATTAGGCAGTTTTCTTTTGCCCATGTCAATCGTTACTTGAGATGATTCCGCTTTTGGAATCGCTGTTATCGGCGGCAACAAGTATGTATCAATGATCTGCTGTGACGAACCTATTACAATTATTCGCTCGCGGCGCTGAGGGATTCCATACTCTGCACAATTGAATTTGAACGTCTTAATTGATTCAAAGTTTTTGCTCAAATCACTCTTGATTATCTCAAAGAATTTCCCATGTTCAAAGTTCAAGATTCCAGGAACGTTTTCAAATAAAAACCCATGCGGCTTAATTGCGTTCAGGATATCGGAATATGCCTTGAAAAGCCAGTTGCGCTGGTCATCCATATTACTAAACCGATTTGCGGTTGAAAAACCTTGACAAGGTGGCCCCCCGATTATATATAACGGTAATTCTGGGCGAGACTTCATTGCACTTTTGCATCGTTCGACTATAGAACCCATGATCTCACTATGCGTAATATCTCCGCAAATAATGTCTTCCTTGATGTTTGCTGCGTGTGTTTCAAGTGCTTTTAAGTTTATGTCGTTACCAACAACCGGTATCCACCCTGCCCAAGAAAAGCCCAGAGACAAACCGCCGGCACCACAAAACAAATCAACAAATTGACCTTTGACAGGCAAAGCTCTTGCGAGTTGATAAGCAAGTAGTGGTGGCACAGCATTCCCTATTTGATCATTGATGGCGGTCATAGTGCCTTTGAACACAAAACTATCCGGAAAAGATTGCAACCTTGCCGCCTCTCTTTGGGTAAGTGTGCGTTCTTGATCATAGTGGATATTGCAGCCGTTTCCAGGGCGTGGAAAATAAGTGCTAATTGTATACGCAGGCATATCAGGTCGAAGACGTCCGTAGTATGTCGAGCGACTGCCTTTACCTGCCTTGTAGCTTTCACGGATTTGTACCAACCGTTGAGAAGGCACCGACTCCGGAATGTTTTTCCAATTGCCACCTTGGGGGATATGCGAAATCACTAATTTATCAAGATCGGACAACTTTGGAGCATGGTGGTTAGGAATAAATACCGTACCACCTTCTTCGCAGATGTGATGACCAACTTTTCCCCAGATCTTTGTTGCGATGGCCTTTGTTCTCGCTACTTCTTCGGGCGACAGTACATAAGTGTTTACGATGTGCAGAAATTCATCGAGAGATAGACCATATGATAAACCAACGAGACATTCGATCTCCATTTCAATGCCCGGCTGTTCGCTGTTCGTTTCCATTATCGTATCTACAAGAGAAGCGATTTTTCCCACATCGGATAATCTCATCGGAGGTATCGGAATATTTTTTAAGACGCCGCTGGGAACATGATTTGTGATTAATTGCGGCTTCGCTAGAAACTCAAAAACATACGAATTCATCACGGCCAGCACAAAGCACAGTTGCTCGTGAGTCGCGTCTGGTATATACACCACACCGAGTGAATTGCCAGTCACAGTTCCAGCGGGCAAAATTGTAGCCTGTATTCTGCGTTTTTGAGATGAGCGCGAAACATCTCGCCATGCGATTCGTTCAAATTGCACGGACGCTGGCGCAGCACATATTTCCTCATTCAAAAACCGACGTGGTTCATCCATGCATGAATATCGGCCGACCATGAAGCCTTTGATGAATTTTATCTTCCCTGCATTAGTAAGCTTTGTTTCTATTCGTGTTTCATCAAGCTCTCGTCCTATTTTCAATCCGGGAAAAGCAGATAATGTCTCAATATTCATAAGCCGCGTTGCAAGCGAGAAATGCTCCTCGTCATAACCGAAAGGAATAGCATATTGTGTGGTTCGCATGAACTCTAAGCTCGCTCCGTCTAATATATTAACCGAGCAGACTTTGTCCCTGTTATATTCGGACGAAGTGAATTTTACGGTTTTCTTCCCATTATTACAAAGCACAGCGGTAGCGCTTGACTGGTCAACTGTTCCAAACAATTTCAACTCAGCGGGAAAATAAGTAATCGCCTTCACATCGTAATCCTCAAATATCCATTTGCGGATAGGCTCAGAAACTTGGTCGGAGAAGAAAGATGCGGGCATAACAATTCCACATACACCATTCACATCAAGTAACTGGATTGCGCATTCTGCACCGCACCGGGATAGATTTATACCCCAACGACCAAACCGCTTAGCCGGAATAGAGCGGCGATACAATTGCTGTAAAAGCTTCCCGTATTCTTCTGTTACCAGTTCATACTCATTCGAAGTATGTTGAGAATTAAGTGCTTTCATATCTTTAGACGCCGGCTTCAAAATACACCACGGAGGGTTCGTTATACAGACATCGTACTTGTTATTCTGCAAAGCAGCATTAACAAAAGCATCTCCGACATTCACATCAATAATTATGTTCAATGATGGGTATCGATCCGCAATCGATGAAATATTCATTCGAGCGCTTTCGGTTGCGCTTTCATCAACATCCCAAAGGGAAACAAAAATTCTTCTTGTGACCATCAACTTGTCGGATTCCAAGTATTTAGTAATAAAATGACATACTAGGCGACCATCTCCACAAAATGGGTCGATTACCCTTACTTCTTGTGCGACATCAAAATGAGCAAGCATAGACTTGGTCAAAGCATCATAGATGAATTCATTTGTATAGAACCGACCAATAAGTTTCGAAAAGTTTGAATTGTCATCTGAAAACTGTTCTTGTAGAAACGTATAATATTTTTCACTTGCAACTCTATCAAAATTCATTGTTGCGCATCCTCCGGTATTATTTCCATCACGTCACCGATGTCACAGCCTAGAGCGTTGCAAATACGCGTCATAACCTCCATGCTGACGGTTTGGTCTTTGGATAACTTTGCAAGTGTGGAAGTGCCGATCTCCGCGACATCAAGCAAGTCTGTTTTCTTCATCCTTTTATCGAGCAACAACTTCCACAGCTTAATGTAGCTAATAGCCATAACGCGCTCCTCCTATAGATACCACATCTACAATTGCTTTATTATAACGTAGCTTCATTGGGAACGCAACAATAAAATGGCAGATGTCGAAACATTTATTTGCAAATACAAAATATTTATTCATTCTTGGGCAAATCTTAGGAGCGGGGTCAACAAAAGCTGAAGGACACATAGAGAAGCCTAGATTGTATGGCGTTGTACGGGTTTGATCCTGATGGCTCAAAATCAGGATACTTGCCGCTCCTGAACCTAGACAAACCCGACCGAAATATTAGTCGATTGGGCGTGACCAACACTTAGGTCGGGTCTGAGTTTGGCCCGATCATCCGCGCAGTATATAATGAGGGAAATTTTCAGTAGGAGTGCGCCGTGGAGTGTGGTTTTGACGTTAATGTATCTATCGGTCGTCCGTGGAACCGTTGATAGTGTTAATGTTAGCGATGGATACTGTATCGCCTCGCGTACCACGAATATGTCAAGCCCACGCTAAAATATATTTTGGCGTGGGCTTTGTCATTTGTGTCTGATCTATTTTAAAAGTGTTTTAGGTGGATCTAGTAAATTTATACTTAGAGCAGAAAATATGTGTATTTCCAACAAATATTTCTGCTTTGTTACAAATGTGGCATATAGATTGACAAAGAGATGTTCACTTGTTATTATGTCAACACATGAAAGCAATACAGACTACATAATGTTTGTATTGAAATAATTAGAAGAGGAACATGTTGTACTATGAAACACAAACTAAAACGTATACTTAGTCTAGTCCTTGTATTTTGTTTGGTGCTTTCTCTGGTGCCGGGTGTGGTCATGGGCACGCCGGTGCCGGCCTCGCATATTGTGGGTGAAGAGACACCGTCGGTCGAGAGTCCGGTGAGTGACTTCACCGTTGGTTTTGTTGGTCCTGGCGACTATGTTCCGCCTGTGTACGAGTTCTGGGAGAACGGAAGGGACACTTTCATTTTTGTAACGGGCGACCCGGACCGGGCGGGTGAGCACGGAACCACCGTAACCGTTACATACGAGGGTATGGATTTTGACGCGACAGTTCATTACATCTCGAGGCAATATATCGCGGGTGTCGGCGGCGGCGCGGGTGCGCCAAGCGTGCCGTTGCTCGATGTTTCGCCGTTGGTTGCTCCGGCGGGAGGTGCAGGCGGACAGAGCTCGGCACCGGTTCCTCCGGGGTTTAACGACGCCCAGAGAATCCGTTTCGAAAGCAATACGGTATATTTCTTCGATGCCGGCGCGTTTGTCGATACGGATGATTTTTCCGTGGTCAATCGGTTCAACGTTGCAAATGTAGCTTTCGTTGGTTTGTACAAAGATCCGGCAACCGGAGAGCCGCTGACGACATTTTATAAAACACCTGCCGGGGCAGCGCGCGGCGGCAATTTTGCTACAGGGTTTATGGCAAGAAACGTATTGCAAAGCCCGAATATACACATCGAAAATATTATTTGGGACGGCTCAAATATTGATATGGTAAGGCAGGGCGGAATAGTAGGAGGGCAAAACCAAGCCAGCCGCGGCGAGTATTTTTGGTTTATCTCAAACAACGCCACCAATTTTGTCGCCAGAGACGTGATCCTGCAAAACATTGGCAGCAGAACCACCTTGCCGCTGATGGAAAATTTGACGGCCAACAATCAAAGAAAAAATGTCGCCATAAACATATTCACGGCCGGTTCGATCCACAGCGGTACGGAGGGGACTCAGAGAAACTTTGAAAACTTAACCATAAGAAACACCAGAACAATGACAGCCTTTGGAGTCATTCAATTTAACCGGACATCGGGGAACTACTTTTTAAACCTCAATGTGGCCAACCCCAATGCAGACGGGACAGGCATCGCCCACTCAGCACTCGCGAATACTTATCCCATCAAAATCGAACACCGGCCTATCGGGACAGCCACCGCAACCGCGCCGAATGGTACGACCATCAACGGCAATCAAGTTGCAGAGACACAGCGTGACATTGTGTTTGCCGGAACGCTTACCGTGCCGGCTCATGCCAATAGCGCCGTCTATATTCAGGATTATCGATACCAAAATATTCTGGTTCCGGAGAACTTCGCTTGGGCATTGTTAAGAACCGCCAACGGGACCGACAATACAGCGGCAATACGGGTGTTTAACCACAAGAGGCCGCAAATGGCTCAACATGCGCTGTTGCAGTTGGATACGGGATATTGGGTTGTGGAGAATCGAACCGCCGCCCCAAACCTGCAAACGCAGCTCAATAACATAAACACGATTATCGGCGTGAATGCGCCTTTCGCAAACGTCGTTCCTGCAACGAATATTAAGATGATTGCCGATGTTGCAGGAGAAATCAATGGTTTCACCGTGCCAACCTTCCCGGCGTCCCATGCCAATGTCAATATTGTCGCCCTGCGGCAAACTGATACACCCACGACTCTGGTCCACCCGGCACGGTCAAATGCCATCGGGCTTGACACTCCCGCCGAAGACGAAAGCGAATTTGTTCTCTATTCCGGGGTACGAGGTGGAATCCAACTTCCGTTAGAGATACAGGAAACAGTCAGAATTTTTAATTTTGACTTTAAGACCAACGCTGCATGGACGATCGGAGATCTCAGCGCCGATCCGGCAGAACTGCCTGGCATTGTGAATTTCGAAATTCTGAATTCAGGACGGAATCTATTCCTGCGTTTTGTGTATCATGTGATCTTTGAATTAGACGGGGGCAATGTGGACGGCGATACGGCGAATATCACATATGATGTCGAGCCGGGCCAACGTGTCGACACGGGCGGCGATGTGCCGATTCCAAACCGAGACAACCACACATTCTTAGGTTGGCGAGAAGTCGACGAAAGCGGGTCGCCATTTGGGCTGACGTTGACCAGGGAACAAGTCGCGGAGCGGCTTGTGGCCCAGCCGCTCCTCATCTTTAGGGCGCAGTGGGAGCTGACGATGACCCCAACCCCAACTCCGACACCCACACCAACACCTACACCCACTCCCCCAAGCAACGGTGGCGGGTGGCAGCCGCCGACTCCTCCGGCTGACCTCCCGTGGCGACAAGCGTTCCTGATTGGTAGAGATACATCTGGCGAACCGAAGGAAGAACGCCCCATTGATCCGTACGGAAACATCACGAGAGCAGAGGTTGCAACCATCTTCTTCCGTCTGGTCGAGGACGATGTGCGCGCACAGTATTGGAGACAGACGAATCCATTTAATGACGTGGTCTTGGAACAATGGTTTAACAATGCGGTATCCACCACCAGCAACATGGGGATATTCGTTGGCGTTGGCGATGATAGATTTGCCCCGCAGGACAACATCACCCGCGGGGAGCTTGCCGCAGTATTGGTTCGATTCATGGAGAGAGATCAGATCGGCGCCTTTGCGACAGGCAACGATCAGTTTGACGATATCGCAAACCATTGGGCGAGAGCCTACATCAACGAGGCGGGCAGACAAGGCTGGGTTGAAGGGCCGCAGGGACTTGGTGGGCCGTTCCATCCAAATCAGTCCATCACCAGAGCGGAGACAGCGGCGATGATTAACCGTATGTTCGAGCGTTTGATCGAGACATACTATTGTCGTCTGCCTGATATGGTCACTTGGCATGATAATGTGAACAGGGACAATTGGTACTTCCTGTATATATACATGGCGACGAACTCCTTCACCTACAACTTTAGAAGCAACGGCTATATGGAACTAATTGAGATCATTGATCCGCGTGATTGGGCGGTACTGGAAAGACCGTGGTCGAGGCCGGAGCATATTTTCATCAGATAATGTAAAGACGTAAATCGGGTACAAACAGGCGCAGGGGAGAATCTTCTTGCGTGGCAGTTGGCGGGCAGACATAACATAACACACACGACCTTGCTATGCAAGATCGTGTCAAGGGGGGAGCTATTCCCCCTCCGCTGGAATAGGTGAAGAGGTGGGTAATAAAATCGGAGAAAAGCATTGGGGACACAGGGGGTCTGCAAATCCCTTAATTGCCCTTGCGCCACGAAAAATCCGTTGACGAAAGTCAACGGATTTTGTTGTTTCTAAATAATGTACTCAAGTAATTCATGCTGCTTACAAAATTCATTATGGTAGTTTTTACACCATTGATACTTTTGTAGAATACGTAGTCGATTTGTATTTATACTCAAGTTAGCTTCAATATATTTCTTATGAGCTTTAAGTGACGTTATAAAAAGAGATTTGGTTTGCGGAGGACCTTCTCCAAAAATCATGTACATGGTGTCTAGATAGTTGCTGAACCTGTAACCATCTGAATCCATTTTGAGCAGACCAAGTCCATCTAATGCTTGGCGAATCTCATCTGAGGCCGATTCTGGATAGGCGTGAAGCGAGCAATTTTCAATATAACTATCATCTACTACAATACGTGGGAAAATCGCAATCTCTGATTCGAGTTTATATGCATGGATCAGGCCTGGTCCAAAAACGAATTTGGAATCAAAGAAAAGATCTCCATAACACAACGCACCCCGTATAAAGATATCTGCATTAATCAGGAATAGCTGTATGTTCGCTACGAGCTGTAAAAGTTCAAACTCATTGTCTTTTGTGCATAGGAAAAAGTTATCTGAAAAAACCTTTAGTTTAATGCCATCCGTTGGCATGCCATTAGACTGGAATGCTAATGTACCCAGCGTTTCTGCGCCCTTCTCTGCAAATTGAATTGCTGTATTTATAAGAGCGGCAATCTCGGAAGTTCCATTGCCGCCAGCTGTTGCTGCGATTTTTGCCTCATATCCGAGAATATCAAAATAGGCAATAAAGTATTTTTCCAGAGGAAACTCGTTACTTTTCATTTTTGTGTCTCCACTTCATTATAGTAAGCATATTTTACTGCCATCTTCTCACATTAGCAACTAATACTTTTGTTGTTTTCTTGCTTTGCATCTAATCGTGTGCTATACTATCGAGAAACGAACGAAAGGGGAGGCACACACTGTGGACATCAGGCACCTAGTCAGCATCGAAGACGTATCCGCCGAATGGTTTATGGATTTGTATGGCGTTTGTCAGGACATGATTAAGCACCCGGATCATTACGTCGATGCATGTCATAGTAAAGTGATGGCCTCGCTTTTTTTTGAACCTAGTACCCGGACAAACTTCTCTTTTCAGACGGCGATGATGCGTCTCGGGGGCAGTGTGTTCGGGTTTTCTGATCCGAGCGGGACGTCGGCGTCTAAGGGGGAGAGTTTGGCGGATACGATTCGCATGGTTTCGGCCTATGCGGATACGGTGATTATTCGCTCGCCTCAAGAGGGCGCGGCGCGGGCGGGGAGCCTGTATTCTGAGGTGCCGCTCATCAACGCTGGAGACGGGGGGCATATGCACCCGACGCAGACGCTTACGGATCTCACCACGATCTGCCAAAAGCGAGGTAAGGTGGGGGACATTAATGTCGGCATGTGCGGAGACCTAAAGAATGGGCGGACGGTGCACTCTTTGGCGCTTGCGTTGACGAAGTTTCCAAATGTTACGTTTACCTTCATTGCGCCCAGGGAGATGGCGATGCCGGGTTATGTGCTGGCAGCGATCCGGGCGGCAGGGATGAAGTATTTGGAGGTTACGAGCCTGGAGGCGACTTTGCCGCAATTGGACGTGCTGTATATGACCCGCATCCAGAAGGAGCGGTTTGTGGATCCGGAGGAATATGAGCGGAATAAGGGACTCTATATCTTGACGCGGCGGAAGTTGGATCGGGCGAAGCGGGACCTTTTGGTGATGCATCCGCTGCCTCGGGTGGATGAAATTTGTCCGGATGTGGACGAGGACCCACGGGCGGTCTATTTTGAGCAGGCGCGGTATGGGATGTTTATCCGCATGGCCTTGCTCTATCGGTTGATTCACATGCCACGGGAGGTCTGTGCGCCTGCTTATGATCCGCGTGAGCGGATTTGTGAGAATGATCGCTGTGTGACGAGGACGGAAGGATATTTGCCGAACCTGACCAGAGAGCTTGACGACGAGCCCGTGTGCATTTATTGCGATAAGCCGGTGCGATTGGACTAATCCCTCTTGACGGGGGAGGAGGCCTGTGGTATCATATCAAAGCTAGGCCATGGAGAAGTACTCAAGAGGCCGAAGAGGCGCCCCTGCTAAGGGCGTAGGGCGGGAAACCGTCGCGAGGGTTCAAATCCCTCCTTCTCCGCCAAATAAAATGTCAAGCCCTCGCTAGAAAAATTCTAGCGAGGGCTTTGCTTTTTCAAATTTTTATCCTTTCAGGTGTAGTTTAGGTTTTCGCAGAAAGTATAATTAAAGCATAGATATTTATTGATCTAAATAGGAAAACAAGATAAAAGAAAGGGACACGATTATGAAGCTTCAAATTTCTACTGATTATGCGATCCGGATTTTGCAATATTTGCATACGACGCATATGGGAAAAGAACCACATCAAACTGCTATGGGGATCACCATTGCCACTGGACTCACCTATCCGTTTTTTACCAAACTTGTAAATCAGCTGAAAAAGAAAGAATTAGTGAAAGCAATACAAGGGAGAAACGGGGGCTATATGCTTGCAAAGCCGATTGAGCAAATCAGTGTTTATGATGTGTTCTTGGCTACTGGGGGAGAAATGCAACTTCGGCGATGTTTGGTGGAGGGCGTATGTCGTAAGCGTGATGCTGTGGAGCACTGCGGGTTACGCGGATTTTTCTGTGACATGCAAGAGGACATGATTGCGAGGATGTCTGCACAGAGCATCGGAGATTTGAAGTTTTGAGAGGAGAAAGGGTGTCGCGCAATACAACGCAGCCTCTTGATTTGTTTGGGAGTTTTTGCTATAAATAAGAGTGAGAATAAAATGGAATTACGCAAAAACACAAAGGGGTAAAAAGAAGTGGGGAATATGACGAGCGCTTCGAATGAATCCAGCCTTCACAACTTGAGCTTGACTGCGCATTATATACCGCGCCCCCGTCTTGACGCGCTGTTGGATCAGGCATCCCGTGGAAAGATCGTTTATGTAGTCGCGGGTACCGGCTATGGAAAAACCCAAGCGGTGCGTCATTACGTCGAACAGCAGCGAGACGCTGTTGTTCGGTGGATACAGCTTACCGAGCGCGACAATGTAGGCTCCCGTTATTGGGAGCGGATGACACATGTTATTGCGATGGACAATCCTGGGTTAGCGGTCAAATTGCGCGAATTTGGTTTTCCGGAAACGTTAGTTCGTTTTAAGCAATTCGCTGAGATAATCGAGAGTGCGGAACACCGTTCGCGCAAAATTATTTTTGTGCTGGACGACGTTCATTTGGTGTGCTCCCAAGAGATGCTCACATTTGTGGAGCGTTGTGCACAGTTGCAATCTCCAGGCGTATACACGATCTACATCTCCAGACAAGAGCCCGAAGTCAATATAGCTTCGCTGCTTTCCAAAGGCAAAATCAGTATGATAACGGAAGACGAGCTTCGCTTTACAGAGGCAGAAACTGTGGAGTTTTTCCGGCAGTGCAAAATGCCATTATCTGCCCAGGATGTTTCTCGTGTAATCGACGCGACAAAAGGCTGGGCGTTGGCGATCAGCATGTTTTCCTTGATCTTGAAGAGGACGCCAAATCATTTTGAACATGCGCTTGACGCCATGAGACAAAACATCTTTAAACTGTTAGAAAATGAGACATGGGAAGATATTCCAGAACATGTGCAAAAGACAATGGTCAAGTTATCGCTACTGGCGGACTTGTCTGTTATGCCCCTGCAAGAATTTTTGGGCGATGTGGAATATTTGAAAGATACGCCGGAACTTACGTCATTCATAGGGTTCAATAGTTTTACGAATGATTTTAAAATTCACCCGCTTTATTTGGAATTCTTGCAAAGCAAGTACGATCTATTATCGGAGGAGGAAAGGCAAGAAACATATCGGTGGGCGGCGCAGTGGTGTTTCGAGCATGGTTTTCACATGGACGCCATGGGTTATTACGCAAAGTCGCACCAATTTGAGCGCATGATTCAAACGCTTCTTTCCTATCCATTCAAGTTGCCTCAAGGGATCAGTGAATACTTTTTGAATATTTTGGAAAACTTGAACCCCGGCGATGCGGAACAATCGAATCCGAGTGTGCTGTTGTTGAAAAATTATTTTATTCCTCTTTTGCTCATCGGCATGGGTAAGTATGAGGAGGCGCGAGCGCGAGCATCGAGTGTCATTCGAGAATGGGAGTATGTGGATACCCCGCTTGCTATGATATTTCTGCATGTCATGTACAGCGTTTTGGCATATATAGAGATGCATACTTGCACCTGTACGCACCAATATGATGCTCCGGTGTACATCAAAAAGTCGATAGAATATTATACACACGCGACGCTTCCGCCGGTAGAGGAAATGTCAGTGTCTTTTATCAATGCGGATATCCGATCATTTGCCTGCCTGGTCGGAGAAGGTGCTGGTGTAGCGGAGTTTGATCAGTTTCTAGACGCCGCAAAGCAAGCCGAACTGCTGATTGCGGAAACTCCCTACAACATATTTGCCGGATACGGAGACCTGGTGTCCTGTGAATGTGCGTTTTTTAAAAATCAACTTGATCTGGCGAGGAGCTACGCCCATAGTGTAATTGTAAAGGCGCAGGAGCATAAGCAGTATAGTATTGCGGCGCTGGCGAAAAAATATCTGCTTCACATTGCAATGCAGGAGGGCAATGTTGGGCTCACAAAGGAACTGTTGAAACAGCTTCGTGCGCATTTGGATAATCCAGATTTTTGGAACCGGCAGCTATATTATGATTTGTATATCGGGATGTTTTACGCCAAAATCGGGCGTCTTGAGCAGGTTCCACAATGGTTTGTTATGGACGACAAAGAACTGGCGTCTGAGATATGTCTCCCTACGCGAGAACTTTATGTCAGCGCCTTATATTATGTTGCGGCCAAGCAATACCACCAGGTACTTGCTGTCTTGTGCAATTCTTACCCGAGAGAGCCGCAGGAGCGGTTTTTACTCGGGGAACTCAGACTTTCTCTTCTGACTGCTGTTGCACGAATACAAACCGGTGACACTGCGGGTGCGATGGCAGAGTTTGAAAAAGCATATGCGTTATCCTTTCAGGGTGTATTTGAGATGTGCTTCATAGAACTTGGCAAAGAGTTGCACCCATTGGTTGTTGCGGCATTGAAGCAGGCAAACTCCGGGATTCCGGAGGGATGGCTGCGCGCGATGGACCGTAAGGCTTCGATTTATACGAAGAAAATTGCAATCATTGCAAACGCGTTCAAGAGTGAAGCGAATAGTAAAAAATCTGTTTCGCTGTCGGAGCGAGAGCGAGAAGTATTGATTGATCTATACCACGGTCTATCCCGCGAGGAGATCGCGGAGAATCGGCATCTGTCCATCAATACCGTCAAGAAGATGCTGCAATCAATCTATATCAAACTAGACGCGAACAACAATGTAGACGCGATCCGGATCGCGCTGGAGAAAAAGCTCGTCGACTAATATCGCGCTGACAGATATGTCTTTGTAAATCCCTTTTAACATCTGCCTATTCAGGTGTTAGAGGGGATTTTAATTTTTATGATTTTGGAGAGTCACCCTTTTGGGTGTAGTCGAGACTCCAAATAAAAGTATACTGGAATAGTAACGGATATTAACGCGGTTGACGTTTGATAGCTGGTGTGCTACGGGATATGCGGAGAGGAGTGGAACTTACAGATGGGAAAAGAGATAAAAACAAAAACGATCGCAGTGAGGTTCAATCCCCATTCCTACGATAGAATAAGCGACTGCGCGGAAATGGAACATAGAGGACTCGGCGAGTTTGTCAGACATGCGGTTTTGCTGTATATCGAAGGCCTGGAGCAAAACGAGGAACCATTAGACGAGAAGGGAGGACCACGACGATGAAACGGCTCATAATAGTTCTTCTGGTACTGTGTCTGCTGTGCAATGCGCTCCTTCTGCCAATGGCGGTAGCGGTGGAGGCAGAGGACCTGGATGTTGCGAACGAACTAGATGTTATAAACGAGCTAGATGTTGCGAACGAGCCAGATGTCGCCCCGGAAGAAGACGAATGGGAGAGTCCTTTCGGAGCAGAGTTGACGTTAGAAGACCTAGAGGCGATGGGTGTTCTATATATCTGGCAACGGGCGCGGTCAGTTATGCGGATGTCGATTCACTTCGCGCCGGAAGAGGTAGAGGATCCAAATATTTGGTATGCTGTGCCCGATCATGTAGTCACACTGGCGGCGACGCCTGCAGGCACTGCTTATACGAGGCTGCAAGCGGCAATTCAGGCATCTCCGGTAGGCCAAGTCACACACATCATTGTTCCGTTCCACATTAACGTCGGCAATGTCAATACAGCGACGATGACCATTGTTGGGGTCAGAAATGGCGCAACCGTTGTGCTAATCGGTGATAACCCCACGGCGGAAAATGGCCAATCGGTGATAAGCGATACCCACGGTGGAAGCAGCACCGGCATACCTGCTGGCGGCGGTCTGACACGGACGTTTCGCCTGCGCGGCGACGGCACAGCGCAGTCCGGTCTGGTGTTTCGGAACATCATTTTGCAAACTGCGGGCCAAGCACCTGCGGGCACCCCGGGTGTTGCGCCTGAGCCGATTCCCATCGACCTGCAAACCAGCAACGCCAGAGGCGGCGGTGTCGCAATTGAGACAGGGGCCGTTACCGGTATCACCGGCGTCGGCGGTGGCGGACATTTGATTCTATGCCGCGGCGCTGTCATTCGAAATAGCAGCACGGACAACAACGGGCCTGTCGATGTGCAGACCAACGGTAGATTCACCATGATGCCGGGATCCGAAATGCACACAAATGTGGCCAGCAATTCCGGCGGTGCGGTACATGTAAACATCCGCGGTATCTTTACGATGTACGGTGGTGTTCTCCGAAACAATCTGGCCAGAGGGGAGCGGACAGATCAGCCTAACCAAAGAGCTGTCGGCGGCGCTGTGTTTATACAAAATGGCGGCACATTTAATATGCACGATGGTGAGATATTTGAAAACCAGGCAAGGCTGGGCGAACACGCAGCAGCCCCCTCTGCGATCAATGCAATCGTTACATCCAGCGGCGGCGGTGTGTTTGTCACAGGAAACGCGTCAACTTTCAATATGTACGGCGGCACGATCCGAGACAATGAGGCCATACGGACAAGAGCTTCCAACGTAGCAACCCAGGACAACAGA
>Ga0131853_10005672_pt1 | contig 22528 bp, 21 predicted proteins | sample TergutLab28metaG_FD_92764 | JGI IMG/M metagenome (GOLD analysis project Ga0131853, IMG submission 92764) | Labiotermes labralis P1 segment gut microbial communities from Petit-Saut dam, French Guiana - Lab288 P1 (version 2) (version 2) | ecosystem: Host-associated > Arthropoda: Insects >...
ACAAAGCCGAAGTCAAACCCCCGGGCGCGCCCCCCCCCCCCCACCCTGAGGATTCAAAAACTTTCCTTCAATCCGCACATTAAAAAATAGAATAAAAATGTATCCTGATCGCTGATTTAAAAAAATTCTAAAAAAAAAAAAAAAATCGTGACGTGCATATGGACATAATTGGGTAGAGTGGCCGGAGCGTCAACCTGACCACAAACCTTTATATAATGTGGTGTTAATTTGTGGGGCTATAATTCTATGCCTCTACATGAATGTACGAAGCCTTTAAATGGCCACTTCACACACAGTGCGTTAGTCAGATAATGGTTAAAGCATTGGTAACATCCAATATTATTCAATCAGTCTGCCTTGTAGGCAAGGGGCGGTTTTAGGAAAGGTGCAGATTACAACCGCGAATTAACTTTTATCGTTTAAGAAATCGGCAAAAACTATTGCGGATTAGATTCGGCAAAAACTATTGCGGATTAGATTCGAGAATATACAGTATTTCTTCTTTTGCCCTTTGAAAAACTTCATTTGTTATTCTATCTGTCCATTTTATTTTTAAAATTCTCCAGCACCATGTTTCAAATGCATTTATAATCCTCTCTTCATTTTTTCCTAGGGTCCATGTTTCTGATCCATAAAGAGCAACATTCCAAATGCAACTTTTTATAAGCTGCTTTTTCATTTCGAAACTAAGGTTATTTGAACATAGTAGTTGCTTTTTATTATTAAACATTACTTTAGCTTCTTTAATTCGTTGTATTATACTTATTTATTTTTCCCATCTTCTTTAATTATACTACCTAGGTACTTAAATTTTGGTACTTGCTTTAGGGCATTGTCATCGATTTTAATATTAATATTTTCAAAATCTTTGCAGCAAACCATATCTTCTGTTTTTTTCCTGTTAATTTTCATTTTGTAGTTACTTTTTAAAATATCATCTAAGCTTTCTAATGCCCTTTTTAAATTTATTTCATCTTGCGCTATAATTGCTATATCATCTGCAAACCTTAACATCTGTATTCTCACTCCACTTTCATTGCAGTGCCATATTCTTTGCATTCATTTATAGCTTGTTCTATGTATATATTAAATAGCAAGGACGATAAGTTGCAGACTTGCCTCACTCCTATTCCAATTGCAGCTTCTCTTTTATTTTTAGAGATGTAGTTTGATGTTTGTATAATTCTGTAATAATTCTTCTATCTCTGTAGTCTCTTTTTATCATCTTTATTATCTTCATCATTATGTTCCAATTTACATATTGTCAAAAGCTTGTCAAAGTTGTACCTTTGGCAAGCATGGATAATTGAGCTCCCTGAAGATGGTGTGATTGCACCGAAACATGTTGGAGCTATTTTAATGTAAATTTCAATATATTTTTTAAGACAATCACTTGTGCATTCGTTGGTGAATAAAAAAACTTTGATGCATTATCATGTTTTGCACTTAGCACCTAGTTCACCCTAATTATTCTAAGTATCTGCACGAATATACTTCTCTATCTTTAAACTGAACTTCTTTTCTCTGTTGCAGTACAAGCTGAAATTGATTGCATGTTTTTGGGCAGTTCCTTAAAACTGTGTGGAGGTTGCTTAATCCATCTGATAGCATCACCACATGAACCATTCCTACATGGTACAGAATTCAAGAAATAATATTTGTCTGTTACAGTAAGTAATATGACCGTGGTGGTGCCAAAAGGAATCATACCAGGAAATGTGTCAGTTGCAGGGGTTACAGATGATGACATTACCATAGACCAGTTCTCAAACGCAGTTGATAATGATACACTTCACAATCATAACATATCAAAGTTCCAAATAGTAAGTTGACTGTAAAACCACTTCTTTTTGCCCATTTCAGCATGCAGAGACCATTCAAAATACCATGCTTTGTTAATTATGCTGAAACTTCTCATTTTCCCCAAATACCAACTTTATTTCTTAATAGTGTGCGCATCTCCTTTTTTTTAGCATGAATTCTCCCAGTTAGTTAGCCTGTATTGGTTGATGTGATGCTTATGAGCATTTCTCATGAAATTGTGTTCTGTACTTTTAAGCTCTAAATAACATGAATTCCTGTTCATGCACACATTATTGTGAAAGTTCTTGTTACCTGTAAATGTATTTTGAGGCTCTAACCTCGTATTGAATTGTAGTGTTTTCTGGAATGTGACACCTTGTAGTCATGTATATGTGTACAGTTTTTCCAAGGAACCTGCTGCCTTCATCATTAGAGTTGATGCTTGAAACTAACACTGTCTGAAATTTCAGCATCATGTATATTCTTGAGATTAAATCTTACAGGATGTTAAGTAAGTACTAAGTATAAGTTTCATCCATGTTGTGGCAGGATCATCATGAGTACTACAATAGCTCGTTCATCTCCAACAATGAGATGGTGGGACATCAGTACTGGGTGAACATGGCAAACAGATCGAATGTTCACGTGAACGACATGTTGTCACAGTCACATCGGCGGGCTGCAGTAAGTGAGAGTCTGTTATTTATAATAATAAAAGTTGACAAAATCTGGAGGGAGGAAGGGGTTTTAACACATGATAGCGAGCATTGTTATACTGTCAACAATTTAGAAGTGTGTGGATAGTGTAACACCTGTTGGGCATAGAGTGTGCATTTAATTTTTGTCTGGAACTTTTGTCCAAAATGTTTTTCATACTTAAGTATGTAGCAAGCTATGTTCACATTCTGTGCAGAAACACGTATAAATGCTCATGTAAAGTGCCCTTTGTTGTATAGTTTCTACCAATGTTTTGTTGTATCAGTAGACTTGAATACATTTTTCCAGTTCTTGAAAAACCATTTTGCATTTCTGGTTTGTTGCATGTAGAGAGACATGGCAAAGCTAATGGTTTTACAGGAATTGATGTTTTGTATGTTGTGTTTGTACTGATTTTACAGTGTTTACATTATTGTTTGCAAGTCTCAGGCCATGGTGAAAATGTGAGCAAGGCATTATTAGCTCTTTACAATATCAGAATAATGCCTGAAGGTTTGAACACTGTGATGAACTTTCAGATTTTGTTTCTTGATGAACTGCTGGATTTTCTTGTTCTCATGCAGATTCTCTGCTGTGTTATTTCCAAATGGGGAAGACAGTTTTGAAACCATGGACACATCTGCACTTATTTTGTTGTATTTGCTAATCGTGCAGTGTGTATAGAGATGTTTAACCTTTTGCTGGTCATGGTGTATAATTGAACTGGCAGTGTACAGAATGTTCAGTTGGCTGAGTGTTGAATTCCTTCAGTACACTGCAGGTCACTTAAAAACTTTTGTTTTGCATTTTTTGTCTTGGCCAATAATGATTGGGAAGAGCTTCATTATGATGTACACTGATTTTCAACTTTCCCATCTTGGATAATAAAGTTTCATTAAATTCTAACAGATGACAAGGATGTAATCAGTCTTTATAATGGTGTCTGATACTGAAGTGCATCACAGAGAATTGTTATTGAGTTCCAGGTGTTTGACTGGTAGACAGTGGGGAATGATCATAAACATTTAAAAATGTTTGAGGAGACTGCATTGTTAATAGAAGCACAGTTGGACTCGGGATGTGAGATTGTTAGAAGGAGGGGATGCCAACCTGAGTGATGAACCATGCGCCATCCACACAGGTTTGGCTTTGAAATCTGGCGGTGTGCACCTTGCTGATGAAATCATTTAGACAGATCAGTGAGTCATGTATGGGGAGTTACTGCTGCAGCTTTGAATCAATGAAGGAAGTGTGAGTGCCATAATCAAAGAGTTGTGGTGTTCAAAATTCTTTTCCACAGGTTGATGTGTGACAGCTGACACAAGAATACAAGAGCCTGCACATTGCTGCTGAAATACTGGCCTGATAATAGAGGGATGGGTATGGATTTCCTTTCACAAATCGTGACTGGGTATGAGTTATGGGTTCACCAGTTTAAGCCAGGAATTAAACAGCAATCCATTGCAGCATACTATATGACCATAAGAGAAGAAGTTCAGAACAGCTCTGTCAGCAGGATAACTGATGGCGTCTGTCTTCTGGTATATTAGGGAGATGATTGTGATTGAAATTTGAGGAGATAGGAAAAAATTTAATTTCCAGGTGTACATTGCTACCCTGCAAAGACCCCAAACTAGCATATACCAGCTCTCTGACTGAAGCAGAAAGTGTAATGTGTCCTTGCACCATAATGCAGGGCTACACACCACCTTGTGGACAAGAGAAGCCTTAAAAAAACAGGGTTGGAATTTGTTGCCCCATCCATATAACTCAAATTTGGCCTTGTAGGACTTGCATCTGCTATGTCAGTGAAGGTCATTTGTGGGCAGGAGTTGAGGGATGATGATGATGACATCACAGTGAACATGTAGCTCAGATACCATGGGACTGTTACCAAAAAGAAATACAGGCTCTTGTTTCCATAGTAACCATAGAAAAAAATTGGGCCTGTGTAAGAAAAAGAAGTGCTGTAAATAAAGAATATATCTGTTCCCACACCACATTTCAGCCCCTGCTGATAATTTTTGTCCATGCTAAAAAATGTGCACTGAAAGTTTTTAAGTGACTATCATAATACTTTTACTCGCAGATTTCAGAATGACAGAATTTAAATACCCCTGTTCCTGGGTGATAAAGTAAGATATGAATTTCAGCCAATAATTAGTTGAGGTCAAGTAGTTCCTTAATGTTTATGCTACTGGGGTGGGTGTTTAAATTGTAGCACATGGTTTATGAAAAACATATTATTTGAAAAGAAAATGAAAAAATTATGAAATAGTGGCATATTGTGGAAAATAAGACAGAGATTATATAACACATATTACAAATTCAGTAAACATCCGTACTGTTTAAATGTATAAAATGAATTTCTAGGGGTGTTTTTCCAAGTCTTTAAGGTTACAACATAGAACTGAAGGTAACTTTGTTTTGTATGCACAGCAGAAAGTAGCTATTGCGTTATAACTTTTTTTTACAGACAGTGAAGTTATCATTTGACTTCCCATTTTATGGCCATCTTGTTCGAAATGTGACAATAGCCACAGGAGGCTTTCTGTATACTGGAGACTATGTCCATTCATGGCTTGCAGCGACACAATATATAGCACCTCTCATGGCCAACTTTGACACTAGCATCTCTAACAACTCCTTTGTAAAATATGTGGATAATGGTAAGCTGTTAGATTTAAAAAAATAAGTTGTTTTCTACCAAATTAATGTCAAGAAAATTTATTTGTAAAGAACTGTTAAACATGTCCCCTTACGTTGTAAGAAAAATTGAAGCCTTGTTCCCATCTTTGGAGCAGTATTTGGAATTTTTCGTGGTATTTTCAGATTGTAAAATTTTTATGCATTTGTTTCATGATTTCGCATGGAACACTGAGAGAAACATTGGCAGACCTAAAGGTTGGATGACAGATGAATTTGTGAAGGATTGGTTGGCAGTAGTGTGTAAACAGAAGGCCAGAGGTGCTTCCGAGAAAATGAAGGATGTTGGTTTTAGATGCATTTAAGGACCACTTAACTCCAGAAATCAAGCCACAATTAGTCATAAATCTGTTAACACAGATGAGGTAGTCATACTTGCGGGGGAAACGTCACAACTTCAGAAGTTACATGTTGCGGTGGACGGACTATTCAAAGGCTACCTAAAGCAGTTGTACAGTGAGTGGAATTTTGGGGAGGACCATGCTTTAAACCCAGCTGGAAGAATCAAGAAGCTCATGTGGCTCTTTGTCACTGGATCATCACAGTGTGATATGACATGTCACCAGAAGTGACTGTGAAGAATCTGCAGAAATGCTATATATCCAGTACTTTGGATGGGACTGTTGATCATGTGTTTGGCATGGCAGTGAAGAGGTTGGGAATGTTAGCAGTGAGTGTGAGGAAGATGAAGACAGTGGCTTTGGTTATGGACATTTGAACAAACAATGAAGATGGAGTGGTTGACACTGATTGGTTAAAGCAGACAGACTGTTATTTTTTATGTCCTGACTCTTATAAAATTATTTTGGATTTTCCCTTGGGAGCTGTGTTTTATTTGGGGGGGAGGGGGGGGGGAGCAGAGGTGAATCTTGCATTTTGGTAAATATGTTATGTGTAATTCTGCCATTTCATCCCCTGGAGCATGAAATGTGTCTCCATTGTAGACTTCACTGGCTAGAGCTTTTCAGGGAGATGCTGGGCTGTTGTTGTAAGGATCACATGAAACACAAAATACACTTTGTCAGAAGACCACAAACGTTTAGATGTTAGAGTAGGTAGTAGATAAGGTAACAGCTGTGCTATATAGGATTTACAGGATATGTGGTAATTTTAATACAGGTTGAAGGGTAAATATGATCACTGGCATCAGGTGGTGTTTGAAATTGTGGCATTTTTATTTTGAACTTGAAACTTCTCCTATTTATGTATATGTTAACAGGAACAGCATTCACGGTGCAGTGGGAGAAGGTGTTATTGCAGGACAAGCCCACTTCAGGTGACTTCACATTCCAGGCAACACTGCACAGTAATGGTGACATTATTTTTGTGTACCAGCATGTGCCAGTTGTGATAAGAAGCATTCAGGATGACCTTCATCCAGTGAAAGTTGGGCTGTCTGATGCGTACATCATTGACAGAACTATCTTCTGTAAGTTATCTGGTGTGTTGCCATGGGAATATGTTTGTGTCGTATTTGTGATGAGTTACATTCAAAATTATCATCTTCTGTAAGTTACCGGGCATGTTGACATGAAGGTATACTTGAATTGGAGTGTGTCTGTTGTGGTGAGAAATGATCAGGATGACCAGAATCTGGTGAAGCTTTGTCTCTTTAACACATACCATATTTTCCGGATCATGAGATGCATCAAGATTTTAGAAGGCATATTTAGAGGAGAAAAAATGTTATATTCAAATTTGAAGCTCGAATTCTCAAGTACTTAACAAGATGTCAGTGCAGTATGCCTTTTGTGTTTATTATGGCCTGCATTCTTTGTAAATACTATCACGCTTCTTATTGCTATTGTTAGTGCTATTGCCGAAACTTTCACTTTCTTCAAGCAGTACATCGTCTCTAAACATCAACTACATTATTGATCCCACATTTCTTGTAAAATTTAATCACCCATTCACCAACTTGTGATGTGGTTTGTCACTTCATTTGCCCCATTGGTGTGGAATTTTGATTTGGTTCTTAACGGCCATTGGGTCTACTCCTTGCTCATGAACGCTTTAAATGGTTTGTAAATTGAGACACCGCGTTGCTGTAGTGGGCCATTATGACGGACTCTAATATTAAACACACTGTGATGGATAGTTATGGCATTGTTGAGTCCATTTTCTGGTGGAATGTGGTGTAGTGTTAATGAATACTTGATTCCCACCATTTTTAAGGAAAGTGGTTTCTTCTTCAAAGGTCTAGATGCAGCACCTTATCTTAGAAAAATGAAGTCCTTACTAACACATTTATGAGTAACTCAAGAACAAAATGTTGCATATTTGTTTTTAAACTTAAAAGAAATGCTACCTCTGGTATGAGAAAAAGTTGTTTTGAATAACCCTATTTTGGCTTAGTAATGTGTTTGTAAGTATATTTTTTATCTTAAAATTCTTGTGCAGTCGGTGTATGACTGCAGGTCATATTTGCACAAATACAGTGTTTGCATCTTTACAGTGTTCTCAAAGAATTCACTGGTTATTTGACTGGATAATGGAGGCTCCTTTCCCAGGAGTAAAGTGGCAAAGGCCTGCATGTAGTGCTGAGGTTACAAATGAGTAGAGTTATAAGTGTTCTCCTCCATCTGCCTTTGTGGCATAGACAGGGAAAAGTTACATTTTTACCCTTTGTTGGTTAACCTGTATTGTCCGACACTAGTGGTCAGACATGGCAGTGAAACCTTGATACATTTATTCTGAAGGAAACATGGGAAGAAAAATGATAAATGTTTGGAAAACCACATCTGTGGGAAGGCATTAACTGTGTCAGAAGCACTAGAAAACAACAAAAATGTGAAATGGAATTCATTTTCTGTGTAGGCATACAAAAAGTAATAATTAAAAGTTTACCTTAATACCTGTGTGCAAATCACTTTTTAGGCATTCTTTGCAAAGTAAAAACAGAACGCCTTATTTGGAGGCCGTGTCTGTCACCTAGCCATCAGCGACTAAACCGTTCATGGGATTTTCATGAAATTGGTACCGGAGTTCTTTACAGAAGGTTGCAGTGCAGGCGTTTTATAGAGATTGGCAGAATGAAAGCATACTTTGCTTTGGGGTGTAATTGAAATTTTCCACATATTTTCTACACTTTTCATCTGACTTGGATAAAGTTCGGTACAGGACATGTCCACACAGATTTATTTTGTTTTATGCAGCTTATGCAAATTGGTACAGTGAAAGCCATGATGTGCTTTCCACATTATTGTTCAGTTTGGGTGAAATGGGATACTGGGAACATGAACATAATGTTGCTAAGCATTTGGGAGTTTTGGGAGAATCAGTGCATTGATATACTATCAGCTTTATCAGCGTCTCCCCCTTATCCCCACTTCTCCATATCCATGTATGTCACCTGGCTGAGATCACATTTCATAATTACTCTTACAACTGTAATGGTAATTATGAGTGTGGGCAAGTTACCATAACTGTGTGTTCCAAAACACCACATTACTTCTGCTATTTTTGCCACAGAAATGATCATTCCGGGAGTATTATGGGTCAGGACCGGGAGTTCTGAATGTTTAGTGCAGTGGAATAATGTTTCAAGCAACAATGCATCGCGTAAAATTGTACATTGTTTATAGGGGTGTTTTTCAGGATCAGAAGCAGTGAACAATACTTGCAGGAAAATTATGTGCAGGAAGAGTGGATAGAGATTTTACTGGATGTAGCTGTTATACATCCATTTGTTGAATTGAAGTTTTAGTAGTGTAGAATTGGTTAAAAATTCAGTTGTCTCTAAAATATGTTACATATTTGTTTATTTTTATCAGATGCAATGGAATGGATTATGTTAAAATATAATTGTCTTGAAGGTGAATAGTTTATAAGTTTGTTTTATCGGTTTGGTGCAGTTGTTCGCAGGAAGACTATTTATGAGTATCATCGCGTGAACTTCAATCGCCAGGAAATCATGAATTGGACAGTGATTGTTTTGCATGCTCTACCAACTTGTGTAGACCAGAGGGACTGTGCCAGTTGTCTCTCCATGTCCACCAATTTTGAGGTAAGTTACTTATGCCCACCTCTTTGTTGCTATTCAGTGTGATGAATATACTCTTCTGTCATCTGTTCCTTTCATTCTTGTTACAGTGTAGATGGTGTCCGGTGGCGAATCGGTGCTCCACTGGACTGGACCGATATCGCCAGGACTGGCTGTACAAGGGTTGTGACAAGAGTGCCTTGAGTGGCATGGAACATTGCCCTCCTGCTCCTTCCAATGTGTCATTCACATCTCAGGTCTCAGAGGATGGACCACCAAATAATATAGTGGGAGGTGAGAGCAACAGTGCAGCACAGACCAATCATATTCAGAGCACCAGAGAGCACAACTCTGTGCATGGTGAGTGGTAGCATGGCAACTGACCATAATCTCTTCTATGTCTGTCCCTGGGATAATTCCTTCCTCCTTGTGTAATATATAGCATCATCATAAGGACACATAATTAACTCTTTGACTATGCTGATAAGTACTTAACACTTACCTGATGGGATTCTGCTCATTTCTGAGTGAACTAATTTTCTGTTGACAGAATCCAAAGACTTTAGCCATTAATACCAAAGCATGCCATGTGACGTGACGCGGAGCCAGTTATGTCTACCTCTCATCATCACAACCTTCTTTATATAGTCCATTTGAATTTTACACTTGCAGTCTCTTCCTCCATCTTCATTTGGTTGCCTCCCAAGAAATTCCACCAACAAAATTCTGTGTCGTTTCTTGTTTCTGAATTTGGAGTCCAGCCTGTCATAACCATAATTTTCGTATGTGACCTTTATCAGTGATATCTTGGAGATGGAATAGCTCATTTTGTGTAGTGACTAAGTTTATAAGCTGGATGACAGAGGAATTGGGGTTTGATTCCTGGCAGGGATATAAGATTTTTCTCTTTACCAAAGCCTGAAGACTTATTAGGATATAACCATTGTTCTGTTCAGTGGATATTGAGGGTGAAGCAGCCAGTGAAGATAACCACTAATCTCCATCAAGATCCAAGTGCACAGATCTGTAATTCAAGTCCTCTGTATGTGAGGGAGAGTCAGAAACGAAGTTGCTTTTTGGAGTGGGGTGGATAGTTGAAAGGTTGTAAGTGGAGAAATGTAAAAAAAGTTGGTTTTTGATTTCAGGCTTCCTGCACAAAGTAGATGAGAGCTGCACTCTTCTGGGTTATTATCCAGTGAGTAGTGGTAATTCCATACCGAAGTTACGGGACAACCTATCTGCCCTATCTTCAAAGGTCAAGAATTCAAAAAGAAAGCCAGTAACCCCAGTATATGTTTTATATAGGGAAGAGTGTAGGCAGTGATAAGTTCTAAGTTGCATGGTGCCAGCCAGTAGGGTTGATGCGGGTGGGAGGATGGAAGAGGATGTGTCATCAGTGCTACTTTGAAGAAAGATGCAGGAAGCTATGCTCTGCTGAATCTAGTTACACCCCCTCCCCTTCCCTGCTGGTCTTAGGCAGTTGTCCACACTGTATTTTGTCCAACATCTGCTATCCCCTCCCTTTTTTGTTCCCTCCCCTCCATTTTCACTTCTCTTCCTCCATTCAGTGTGTTTCTACCCTTTTTTCCTTTAATTATTTGCCAATTTCTTCTTCATCTTTTTTCTTTGTTTCCTGTTATTTTATGTAGGTTTTTCCTTGTCTGCCCTTCGTGTGTTAGTCGGTGCCATCTCTTCCTGGGTGCTTCACCTCATTGCAGTACCAAGATTCCCCCCACCCCACCTCCTGTTTATTTTCTTTATTTGTTCATTGTTCTAGTTTTCTAATTTCTTTCATTTCGTTTTCCTGTCCTTTATTTCACATACCTGTGTTCCTTTGTCTCCTGGCCCTGCACTTGGTAGTTGTACCACAGAATAGCGCTGGGCTGTGACTTCCTACCCCCTGCTATTGTTTTTGTTTTGTATCTATTTATTATCTATTTTACTTTCGTTCCTTTTTCCTTCTCCCAGTTTGGTCATATAGGTGCTTTCCTTTTGCTCCCTCTTGTGCACCTGGTAGTAACTTTTTCTCTCACAGAACATCTTGCTTCAAAGTAGCACTGATGACTACACTTCATCGTGCCTCCTTCCATGTGAATGAACCCTATTGGCTGGCACCATGCAACTGAGAACTTGTCACCACCCACACTCTTCTGTATATAAACCGCATACTGGGGTTCCTGGCTTTCTTTTTGGATTCTTGACCTTTGAAGATGGGACAGATAGGTTGTCCCAAAATATCTGTAAGTAATTACCACTACTCGCCATGTAATAACCCAGAAGACCACAGTTCTCGAAGTCGATTGTTTTTTAATACCATTTTTTTATTTTTCCACATGGTCACCAGACTTGTTCAGGCTCTAGTCATAGTGTACAGTGAGTTTTTCCAAGCTCTGGTAGTAGAACGGATTCCCACTTTCAGAGCCATTTCTGGACCTTGGCTTTTTGACAGTGTTGTCATATGGAAATTGCTGATGTCAGCAGTGTTCAGTGTGTCAAACACATGACAGCCCAAGGCGGTCAGGTCTCAGCTGTGAGTTGGGTGGGGAACAAAGTCACTATACCAGATGTCTGGCAGGGCAGTGGTAGCATGATCAGTATGTGGCCCAGCATTATCGTGCAGTTGCAGCACACCTCAGGTTAGCAGCCCAGGCCTGTGACATCAAATTCTTCTTTAATCCTTTGGCACCAGAATTAAGCCCAGTGAGAGCTGCAGAAGCCTAGAATTTAAATGAGATCTGCATAAGGAAGGTCATTAAATGCTGTTGCCTTAACCTTATGTTGGGCATTTTGAGCATGACACTTTGTGATGTGTATACCTGATGTTAGGTGCGAAAAGTTTAATGACTTGAAGCATTGCCTCGTAGGCAGCTGCAGTTACCATCATGCCATATGGCATGAAGTCAACATGATACTTTGAATGTATATGTGTGAGAATGACCAACAAGATGCACACTTTTTCTCATTAATTTATTTCAATTAAACTATACTGTACATGTTCAAACAATTAATTGTGTATCATCCGGAGGTTATGTCTGTACACGCAGCATATAGTATTTTACCGTGAATGTATGGGGTGTCTAGCCCCTAACGCAATGTGATTGGCACTGTTCCAGTCACATCATGTTAGTAGCTAGACACCACATAGATGCATGGTAAAATATTATATGCTGCGTGTACAGACATAACCTCCAGATGATGCACAATTAATTGTTTGAACATGTAGAGGATAGTTAAATCGAAATAAATTAATGAGAAAAAGTGTGAGTCTTGTTGGTCACACACACACACACACACACACACACACACATCTCACAGTTCAGAGAATGTAAAGGTAGTTTGAATGTTACAAAAGATTGTTACCATCTCCTTCCTGACATTGACATTTGTTTTAAACCTACTGTTTGCAGGCCATATGGAATGCTTGCATACCGTGGATTCCATCTTTTTCTCCAGATTGTAGTGGTGCATCCACATCACTGATGTTTGACAAGGCATAACAAAAAATCGTCACCTTCAGCTTCATAACATTGGAGACTGGTCAGTGAGGTGACCATTCTCTCAGGCTTCTCTTGGTTGGACAGTTGTTTAAGCACCCATCTGCTGCACTCTTTGCTGTAGCAAAGATGTTAATGCTCATTATCACAGTCAGTGCAGTGTGAGAGGTTGAATGCTAGTTTAATGATATATGTTTGTCTTACCATAATATTTTGTTTGATTTTGATGGATGGCTACTTCCGTCTTTGTGTATGACACTCGCCTGCCCATTTGCCAAGCAATGGCACCATATTCACATGTGTTAGTTGGACATCACATCTCCATATATGGCCACAGTTTGTGGATGTTCATGGGTTCCATGTTTGATGCCCACAGACATCAGATATCAGCATACATCTCTTTCCTTGTTCACTTGTTTAGTAGGGTCACTATCTACCAACTGCTGCACCAGCACTGCACTTCCTGCACTGGTGAAAATATCTGCTGTATAGCAGTGGGACCATGTGCCAATGTATGACAGACTAACAGCTTGTTACACTTATTTGTTTCACAGGAATAAATAGGAGATCTTACTTCCTGACTTACCCTTGTACCTTCATGCGATTGTGCTTATTTAAACTGAGGGACAGCTTTTCTTTTTTGCCCCTTTATCAGTGGTATGTGATTGTGTGCACACTTGCATGCATGCACATCTTGTGCTCTTGGTTTTATTAAGATCAAACCTAAATATAAAAAGTAATATATCAGTAGGCCAGCTACATGCTGCAATAAGTGTCATTGCTGTTAACAGGAGACCAAAGTGTGTCCATGGGTATCTCTGGAATTATTGGTATCCTGTTCATCATTGCACTGGTAACAAGCCTGGGTATCTGGATGTTGTATGCATACAGGAACCCTCATACATCTTCAGGACAGTTACTCATCAGGGTGAGTCCACTTTGTGGCCATGTTTGTACCAAAATAGTTCGTTGAAACATAGTCGCTGGGTGAAGTTCCATTTTAATGGAGATGGAATGCAATGTAATTATCTGATTTGGAGCAGTTGTGTGGTGAAAAATACACTTTTTGTGCATACATGATAAATGTTTGCCTTTTGTGCTGAGAATATAACATTCTGGCCTGCTTAAATAGGGTTACCACATATCCATCACAGAAGGGCACATTTTCCTCTTACAGACCTAAAAAAGAGGATGTATCAGCAACAGGGAGGTTTAAAAAGAAGAGGATGTATGAATGGTCGCAGTCTTATTTTAAACATTTGCATTGTCATTTGAGAGAAGATATACAGAATTAAAAACAATTATTATCCAGACTTGTATACAGTCTACACTTAGTGTACAGTCTGTTTCAACTTCCGTAGTTCATCTGCCTTCTCATGTGCCCATTCGTACTTCTCTGTAGGTAGGATTTTGTGTAGTAATTATATATTTTTTTTCAGGTAGAACTGGAAATATGTACAGAGATTCCTTTGTAATTGTACTGTAGGAATGAAGGCCCTCTGAGTGACTCAGCATTCAACATGTTCGTCTTCTTTGTACACTGTGCTTGCATCCGTGAGAAAACTCTCTACAGAGCTTTATTAGGGGGAATGCAAAAGAAGAACTTTTAAATTTTCAACAATTATGAGTTTTCAAAATATCTGATCCACTTCTGCAGTGCTAGCAATGTGGTGCTCTCTTCATCATTGAGGCAAATTTCCATGCATTTTTTTACATGACTGTGTTGGTCAAAACACTTTACATCATCAGTTGGCACTCCCATTATATTTATCAGGAACTGGATACAAGGTTCTATATCATTCTGGTTTGATGGCTTACCAAATGTCATCCACATAAAACAAGAGAAATTTGCCATAGGTTTTGTCTACTTGTTCAGAAATTCTGTACATGTTTTACATACAGTTTATTTCAGCATAGAATTTGTCACAGTCCTTATGAAGTTCTGTCTGCATTTCTCTGCTATTATTTTTTTTTTTTAACTTCCATGGGTATGAAATTCTAAGTGAGATTTTCTTTAAGTGTGTTTTCAGTGTTCAGGTTATTCAGAATTTTTGTGAAAAATATTTTTCAGGACATCCAGAGGTCAACTGCTGAACTTAAAAATTTCAGAAGTAACAAATTCCAAAACCATTTACATCTCCACAGATTTAAAAAACCCGCCCAGGTGAAGATTTTTGTATCAAATGAGAGCAGGGTAGCCATATGTGGAAGGTGTGATAATTTATAAGTCTGAGAAGTTGAAAACATATCTGGCATATAGATTCTGGTGTTGTTGTAATGTAATAAGTTTATACCGTTCTTTCACGAGAGTATGCTGCCTCCATCATAGGCTATGAAGTTGCGGCTGTGAAGGTAGAGTCAGTACATTTTACCAGAACACTGTCACTCACTTACCAGACTGCAATACTGTCATAATTGACAAGGCCACACAGTATGAATATCAGATTTTCATGAAATGTAGTATTGGAATTTCCTTTCACCACATACTGTTCACTTTTTACTCAAACTTAATGTGAAACATGTAACTTCATGAAGTTTCTGAAATACAATACTTTCACACACATATGACCTCATTAATGCCTGCAGCATTTGTTTGAAATGGCTATTGATGTAAATACAATAAGGATGGAAGATTTCTGACTCCATGTAATGTAGCTGTACTGTGATTAATTTTACAACAAATTTGTAGCCAGCAAATTAACATCAAGGGCGTTTATGTGTATTATATTGAAACCGATGTATTAAGTGGGTTACTGTGTTGGTTACATGGAAACAGAAACTTCTTGATCATCATAGTAACTGTCAGGTGCTCAAGGAGTTGTCTGTATCATGGAATTGATAAAAGTAATAAGGATTTTTGTTTCTACAGTATCGACCAAGTCAGTGGAGTTGGAAGAGGGGTGAGGCTCGCTACACAGCCGCAACAATCCACATGTGACTGATCATCACTGCTGTGTGGACATGTACATATTGTACCCTGTGAGTGAGAGCAAGGAAGTGCCTTTTCAGTTGCATTTAAAATTTGCTGTTTTGTACTCATTTCCATGTAAGAGTTCTCCACTTTCTGTGTGCTTCATGTTTCTTAATTCTTTTATAAAGCGAAATTCATGTGTATTTTCAATAACTGAATTTTATATATACACACACACACACACACACACACACACACACACACACACATATCAAGTACAGGTACAAAGTCACTTATTACAGGCAAAAAGTCTACTGTTTTAAAACTAAGTCTGTCTGTCCAGGGCATTGAACACTACCTTTTTGTATGAACTAGGCTGTGCAGGTGCTGGATTTCAAAGCTAATTATCCACATATTGTCTTGCTCTTTTGTCATGATGGGATTTTACAAGAAGTATGGTATGTATTATAAATCCATATGTCCAAGGCAAAATATTTCTGTAAATGTATTTTCCTATGTCATTGGTGCTGTCACTAAAGCTTGTAGCTATCATTACGGTGGCATTGACATATTTAATCTTATGCTGTTGTTTAACAGTAATATGTTGGGCCACCTGTCAGTATTATAGCTGTCCACCTGTGAAAAACTGCATTGAGTCCATTTTTCTCATCAGTGCAGATAAGTTTTTAAAATTTTGGACGTATTGACCATGCGTGGATTGTAAGCATAATTGGGCATCTCTGGGTAAATGTTTTGAATCTGGTGTCATTTGAGGAGAGCAGCCATGTTTAGCATAATACTTGTAACTCTTTGTATTTTTAATTTGATACATGGTATTTTAATCTTGTAACTTGAAACACCTGGTGTTGTTTCTAATTGTACCACCACAAAAATGGTGGTCTTAACGATCTTTCACAACTGATTGTTCCTTATGGATGTACAGTGTACACTGTTCTAATGATTGTGCCTTTTCCATTCGTGCTTTACAATTGACATTTTTCACATTGTGACTTGTTTGACTACATATATGTAGACTGGGGGTATGCAGTGTTACAGACACAAGCAGGTTCAGAGTTGCAGCAGTGCTGCTGTTTGCAAATGGTGTAATTCTCAGCAGAATAAATCATTTCCCACTTGTTGACAGTCTCATAATCTGTGGGTGCCTGAAGGTACAAAAGAGAAATAAATTGGAGGATTATGTAAAATGTGCTTTGGTTTGTACTTGGTTTAGGTAACATTTATGCATAGCTGTAAGTGCTTCACATTTTGTCTGCAGCCCAAGAGGCAAGTTTTTGCTGCCATATTTATATACCAGTGTGTTGTTTATTTCTTCTGCTGCCTGACATGAACCCCAAGTACAGTTGCAGGGCTGAAAATACTCCATATCAAATGACTTGTCTTATGTAATTACAGTTTTAAATATTATACCATGTTTTGCTTTGTGGTCGGTATGAAATAACTCTGGTTTGAATGGTTCTGGATGTTGTGTAATGCAAAATAGTTAAATTCTGATTTGCTGTGGAAATGCTTTGGTGGCATTTGACCACTTGGCTTGATAAAAATGCTACAGCAGTTGTTAGCCTTTATCCTACACAGGTGGGTGTCGAAATTCTGGCATGTGATTAATGAAAAACTTGGGTACTATTTGAACAGAAAAAGAGGAAGTTATGAAATAAGTAGCATTTGTGGAAGATAAAACAGAGGTTATGCAACATGTCTTAAAATGTAGTAAATTTCCTAGTTGTCTAAATATATTAAATGAATATCTGGGGGAGTTTTTGTACATGAACACAGGTCTTTAAAAGGTTAACAGTAATATTAGTTGACAAGACATCTTAACCTATTGTGTGGAAAAAATTAAGTTGTGCAGGAAGACTGAGTTCTAAAATATTGAGGCAAGAAGCAGTTGAACATGATAATGTCCTTTACAGATGGGGTTGTGACTTTTTTTTTTTTTCCTGGTTAATACCATCACTGTAATTCATATTGCAAGTTACGGCTTCAGAAGGGTGGCCATTCTGATGGTGGTACTGTGTGATGCACAACTTTAATCACAGTATTACACAGAATGTAACATAGAACTTTTACATTAGAAATGCTGTGTGGTATCTGTAGCGAGGCAGACTGCCTCCCATACTGCCTACCGCCCTGTATATCCAGGAGTTGAAATTTTGTAAATTGAGATCAGATGATGATGGTGTCTACACAGTGTTAGTTGTTTCAGTGCCTGTTAGCTCACCTGCCACAGTTTGAACCCATCTTTCCAGCTCAGAGCTGCTTCATTTGGTGATGGTAATCTGCTAACATGCTGGACAACCTTCAGAGTGACTACTACATTTTATTTGAATCTCAGTTACCTTTACTAGAATGAGCCCAGTTAACACGATCTGTACATAGGTATTTTAATTCTTAAATTAATATTTCAATATCCACCTTCAAGTGGATTAACAATAAATTTGTGCATTAGACAATGAAACCCGGTGTTTTGAACTCATGAGCAGTAGTGCACACATTGTGCTGTATTAGTTTTTTGAGCTCGTTTTAAATTGAGTTGTTAAAGTATTAAAAGTTATCCTTTCCTGTTCATACATTCTTGAAGTTATCAGTCTGCATTTTAAGTATGCACCATTGATCCATTAATTTCAAATAATTACTTGTGTCAGTAAATCTTAATTTATCATGACAACTGTAAAAAAAGATTATGAATATGTGCCTTGAAATGTTTATTTACACACATTTTTAATAACAGAGCAAGAAGGGTGTACAGTTCTTGTTGCAACCTGTTTGGCTGCAACATTGTCGCTTTTGTGTAGCAGCAGTCACTGTTCATCTGAAATGTAGCCTTGAAGGTAAAATTCTTTTTTTGGTAGTTTTGGGAGTTATGTGTGCATAGTGTACTCTGAACCAGGCATGGACAGCCCTGCTTGCTGTCTGGGTAAAATGTATAGTACATGAACATTTAAAGTCATTTCATAAAAATAGTGGTTTCTGAACCAACACTAAACAACTGAGTGTGAAACTTAATGCTTTTATGGTGCTGGCCACTAAAGCCATGTAAAATATGCCCCAAGGGTTAGTTTGTGCCTTTTTTCCCATGCTGTCAGCTACCAATTCACTTTTTAACTCATTAGAAGTGTTCAGTGTAATGATCTTTCTGAACCCCAAGTGCATGTAATTTAAAAGAATATGATATACAATTCGTGTGGAATTTTACAATAGGCTCATCATTTTGCAGACTGATCTAGGTACTCGACATTTATATTTATTGTAGCCATTTAAGTAGCTTACCACCTTGGCACTGGAAGCAGAATTATTTTTCACTTCCACACTGCCACATAGAATCAGGGTGGATCTGGGGTCCTTCACCCCACTTTACTGATTTCTTCATCAGAGATATGTTGAAAGGAGAGTAAACAGCAAATTTCTGAACATTCACCAGTGTGTATGGAATGGAAGTAAGGAACCTGACAGTGTGTCAGATTGTCTAGTTACAAAGTTTTTTTTTGGGGGGGGGGGGGGGGCTGTTGCATTGTCTTCCCGAATGCATACAGATGCCATAATGGCCAACTGGAGTGCCCAGTTGTACTGCGCTCATGGTCCCACTAAACTTAAGAAGAATATGAGATGAGGGAAATTCTGTGTTTGTGAATTTTTCTTCCACAGTAGACAGTGTACTTTGTATTATAGGTCATCCATAAGGATTGCCATCTCGATGGATACAGAGGCTGCGGACAGCATATTCTTAAATCTTTCAATATTGAAGTACGGTTAATAATAGACATTTTACAATTTAGAGTGTTCAGTACAGACAATGGACTGTAAATGTTGAAGGTTAACCCAAACCTTGGGTTTATGGCTGTTGGCACTTGTATGAATAAGATTGTTGTTATTGTTTCACTGTTTGTGAATCTCATGAAGAGTTTGCATCTGAGGGAGTGGGGTCATACAAATGAGATGGTTGATTTATTGCTCCAGAAGTTTTCTGCTTTTGGTGCACTTTTCACCCCTTGGTGCAGTATTTATGTCAGAGGTCTGAACTTGGTTGTGTTTCATATCATGGACCATGTGTGGTAATTATTTCTTTATGTTACACGGAAGTTAGTGTTTGTCTGATTTTGACTGGAAAGAGGGTTTTAATGTGTATTGTGTACATTCAAAAGTGATATTCCTTTGTTATATGATGCTCCATTATATTTGTTGTTCCTGTTGTTTTCATTTGACTTTTAACTGAATTTATATGAACGTGATAAAATGTTGTATTTAATCAACACTCTTTACCATGTAGCAGTGTATTCCACCCGATGTTGAATACCAAGGTTAGTGGAATATTACCTTTTTTGACGCTGTCAAAATTTGTGGTTCATAGCAATTCGCTACTTGTAAGTGTGCCAAGAAAGTGTCTGCTTGCTTCTCAAATTTTTGTTTCAGTGATGTCGGTAATATTTCAGGTAGGCTTGTGCTGTTTGAAGTAGGAATGGGCTTCCAGGAGCAAATTGAATTGAAGTGTTTCACAATTTTGCATAATCATTTTCGTTGGATTTAACATTTCCAATGTTAGTGGTTCCTTCTGTCTGGCATCCAATGCTTTGATTGTTATGATGGCAGTAATGTATTTGTAGTAGTGGCTCCATATTTTGCATGTGCCTTCTGCTTAGAATTTTGAAACAGAATTGGAATGTGTGATTAATAGTTGACCTTCTTGGCACACAAACACCCAGGCTTCAGCAGTTGGAGTGAAATGTTACACAGAGTGCATTGCATTTACTAGTGGAACAAGCTTCAGTCTGGAATGCCATTTGTTTGTTCATGAGGGGAATTTTGTACTATTCTTGGGATTTCCAAGAAGAAGAAGAAGAATTTGCTTTGCTGAAATATCACATTTTCTTCTTTCGTGTTGTGTATATTTTTGAGTCTTGTCATGTAAGTTCTGTGAGTAATATGCAGGGTGTGTGAGTGAAACACTGGAATTTGAAGAAAGTGTATTTAGTGATCCCAGTAAAATACTCATAGAATGTCACAGAAAGCAGCAATAAATGGCAGAACATTCAGGTTCTGTTTTAAGCAAGCAGTGTGAAGTACTGTGGCAGTGTTTTATGTGTGGTGTATTATATCTGGTATGTCCATCTTCTAGGTCAGTGGATAGATATTAGGCGAGAACATTCAGTGGCATCTAGAATTCTGGACTTACACTGCTTAGCTTTTACATGTGGGGTTATTTAAAGGATCTTATATACCAGATGCAAAACCCCAGAGTTGTTTTAAGACACTTTTTTGTGAGTGACTGAGAGACTGAGTTGTAATGTATGTGTGGCTGCCATGGCTGAATGCACTATCCATACTGTCATTTGCCTTGTATCCAGTCTGTTATATGATTTTTGTGACTATAAATCAGTTCTTGTCTCATAAGACTTAGTTTACGGATTCTGTAAGTGAACTTCATTTTGCAGCCGGTTTGTTTCTTTCATTTTACCTTATGGGACTGTTTTGTATCTGTTTTACTGCTCATATTGAATGTGAAAACTAAAATGTAATGTCACCTTCAGTGGTGGAATTGGTATAGTGGCTAGGTCATGAGCTTGACAACTGAGGAACTGTAATTAATTCCTGATAGGAGAAAGAGATTTTTCTCTTCTCCAAAGTGTCCAGACTGGCTCTTGTGCCAACCCACCCGCCTATTCATTGAGTACTGGAGGGGGACTTTCACTGTGGGCAAACTGGCCAGGACACATGAAGCTTACCACTAACCTCCATCTTGTATTGAGCCTGTTGCTCCTCTGCTCGTCCTGAATACACCTTCATGGAGTGTACATGGACTGCTTCACTTTCTCATATTTTATTAGTGCCTTGCTCTCTTGAACAAAGTTTTGAAGTAAATGGTTGCCTGCGGCCTTACAGATGTTGTATGGTCTGACTTGTAATACACCTTCTTGTCAAAATGTGTATTTTGAAATAAAGGATGTTGTATTACTAGAAGAATGTTGTGTTATCCTCTCAGTTCATTTGAGAGTCTGGTTTTTTTTTTATATGTCAGTTTACTTAAATACAGCTGAAGTAATGACTGTAGTATCCAAGGGATTCTCTGCACATGTGTTGATACTGATTATTTGGTCTGTTAAGCAGTGTAATTATCTTCTCTAATTTTTATTAGGAAATGTGTTTGAAATGACAGCAAGGATATGTGTAACAGATATATTGAAGCCACTGGGCGAGGAAGGGGGGTGTTCAGCATTTGTGAAGAAGTGGCAGGTATAGCAAAATGGTTAACATTGAGAAAGTCAGTCTTTGCAAACAATGTGGTTTACTGGAACCTTTTTTAACACCTGAAGGTAAGGACACTGTTCAAAACATCAGGATCCTATAACCAATCAGTGCAGTGTCATATCCCAGAAGGATGAAATCCCCAGCTACACCACTGCCAGGACTTGAGAACTTGGTTTGGCAAATTCATCAGTAATTTATTCCTTGCAAGAATAGCTGTAAGGCTACTATTATACAGGGTGTCCCAGGAGGAATGTGCAAGACTTCAGGAGAGTGTTCCTTATGTTAAAGTATACCAATATAACCCAAAACACCTATATCCAAAGATGAACGGTTACGGAGATAATGGCCAGAGAAAAGTGGGGGCTTCTTGCGGTTCCAAATACTGCAACCTGCACACCTGATGTGTCACGCGATAGCGCAAATGACTTTGAGAGTGGAATGCAGTGTTAATCGTGCCTGCGTGACGGTTAGTTGCTTGCACGGGAGTTGGAAGAATGCCTTTTGTGTTTTCCCGCGTGGAATATTGTGACATGCATTTTGTGTATGGACTCCGTCTAGAGGTGTTTTTACTTGTATTAACCAGACATTGCGTGATACTGGCTGTCTTCCCAGTGTTGCTGTGCGGTCTGAAAGGGAGGTGGTACGAACGATTAACACACGAGAGAACATTCTTGA
>Ga0131853_10005673_pt1 | contig 22528 bp, 17 predicted proteins | sample TergutLab28metaG_FD_92764 | JGI IMG/M metagenome (GOLD analysis project Ga0131853, IMG submission 92764) | Labiotermes labralis P1 segment gut microbial communities from Petit-Saut dam, French Guiana - Lab288 P1 (version 2) (version 2) | ecosystem: Host-associated > Arthropoda: Insects >...
CAGATAAACTGCCACGTTTAATGTGTATCCCGCCCGAAGGCGAAGCATCGGCGTAACTATTATCAGCGCCGGACAGCGCATGAGTTCTGCCGCCCCAGCCATATTCTTTCTTTAGGAAATCAGCTTTTTCTTTGTCAGTATGCTCATGCAGGAAAAATGAAAAGATACGCATTTTGCTTTGGCTGATATTACTGCCTCTTGTCAGATATTTTGTTACTTCATCTTCTGTTATAAAAGGCATGAAATTATGTATGGGAATTTCACGCGTAGGGAAGCTGCGCGGCTCAATGCCGCAATCACGGACATCTTCTAATAATCGTGAGGGGCTGTGCCATAAACGTGTAGGTGCGTTTTCATCGGTTTGAAGCGCGGCAATATCATCTTCAAGCCGTTTTAGAATAAGGCTATAATCGCTGTGTCCATCCTTATCAAGTAATAATTTCTTGACGTTTTCCTTATCATCAGGGAAACCGCCCTTACCAGCTCGCCATTCTTCCGGCATCTCACGGAAATCTCGCAAACTGTCTCTGTAAAAAAACAAGAGCCTTTCAGCCAGCTCCGCATGTTCGTTTTCTACGGCCTGCTTGAAAGTATCGCGGGAAACATATAAACCAGCGTAGAACAACTCACGGATACGGGTTTCAACCTGTTCCCATGACAAATGTACGCTGTCGCGTGATTGTACTGCTGATTTACCCACACCCAGCGTTATACCGGATTCATTAAACCATGCCGATATCTGTTGATTGCCAAATTGGAAGCCTTTGCCGCCGCTTTTATATTCACGTTGCAGAAATTCGGCGTTTTCCTCTGGGGTTTTACCTTTTGAAAAGTAAGAAGCGATATGGAGTATACTGTCTTTACTATTTCCCCCGGCACGCAGAATAGAATCAATAGATTCCAGTGATATCGCAGATGAAGCCAATTCCTCAGAAAGAAACGAATTGTCCAGCTCAGATAATTCCTGTTCCGGCGGCGCTGCATTTTTCGATTGTACGGCTTCCATTCCTCTTGCCGTATATATTTGTTGTAAAATATCTGTCGGAATATCATCCACACCTAAAATATCGCCCATCGGCGTTATAAACGTCGTAGAGGTCGTGTATGTAAAATCTCCACTCCTACCGATGTTGAACCTAACGCCTTGCGCGTTATAACCGATAACGTCTCCGTCGTGATACGCTGATAAATCTATTTTCCTTATGTCATTATCGTTTGATATAAATATAGGAGCAGGCGAAATAATGACATCATCGGTGGGTAAAAAAGAAACAGAAGCGGCAATCTCTGCCGCTCCTTCAACTTCATCATTTAGCTGTAAATCAACTCCTGAAATATAACTTCCTCCGCTTGGGCTTTCAGGCTGTTCATGTGTCCCGCCCAACCCATCGGGTCGCTGGCTTTGTCCGGTGGCGGATTCTGCGTTGTCAACTCTACCATCATCAACTCTAACCGCGTTATCGCTGTTTCCTCTATCTCCAAACAATGGGAGTACAACGTCCCCTCCAGAGTGAAGTTCACGTACAGAATCCTCTGATGTTTGTTCAAATGGTTTTTCCGCATCATCCCGTACTTGCCCAACGATTTTGTCATTTCGGGAATCACTATGTCGGGCATCAAATAATCCCCGATCTGCGTGTATGTTATCTCGGCCATGACCATTCCCTCTTTCCGCGTTCTTTTCACGCTCATATTTTTTTATAGTGACTTCAATTTCACGCAAAACCCCTTCGGATAGGCTACTGACAGCCTCTCCCAATGCACAAACGCTTTTTGAGTTATTAAAGTCAAAAACCGGTTGAAAATCTTCTTCACTTATATATTCTCCGGGGTCTATGCCGCAGCGTGTCATAATCGAATATGCCGTGCTTACCGTTAGCGCTTCCTGAAACGTTGAACTGATATGCTGTTCGTCAGAACCTTCTAGTAAACTGCCTTCCGTTGATAGCTCAATATCACGCTTATTATCTAAATAGAAGCGCGCAGAAAGAGTTTGTGCAAGAGTATAAATATAATCTCCTATAAAATTTCCTTGAAAAGCATGTTCATTATTGATTTCATCATCTATGAACTCGCTGGCATCATTAAAACCTTTTAGCGCTTCAAGTAAAACGGTTTCATGTTCAGGCTTAAACTCCCAAATGAAAGGGCGGCGGGCATTTTGTCGCCCGTTGCCTGTATCAGATACGTCAAAAACATATTTAAGGCGGGGCGTTCCTTGTGTATTGTCAAGTAAGGCAATCCCTTTTGAGCCGCGTTTTACATACCGGTGCATAGATTCGTTCCAAATTTCAAATGGGGCGCAGGCCACAGCATCAGGACGTTGGGCATGAATCATCAACTGTTCTTCAAAGGGGTACTTATAAAGCCGTCCGGCAGTTTCAAGAAACCCTGTCCAATTCCCCATACTACCTGTAACTTGCGTGGTCTGCCAGTTTGCAAGCTGGGAATAAAACTGATAATTATTTGTCAAAATCAACCTCCTTCTTAAAAACAGCAACGGGCTGTCCGCACAAATGCAGGCAACCCGTTATTAATTAAGTTTATTACATTTTACCCGTTTCGTATCTGATTTTCCCTACTCCATAACCGCTATCCCAATCATAATTGCTGAATCGTTTCGGGGGATGGCAGAGAAACTCCATTCGCCGGGAGCAAAATTTATAACCCGTATTAAATAACTATCGGAAAACTCTAATGTAATTGAAGGCTGCATTATGTCTGCGACAATGATTTCGCATGTTACCTCACCGTTGCTGTCTATGACAAAGGAATTGCCATGCGGGTCAACAAGGGTTACAGAATAAAATTCATTACCTACGCCAAACATCAACATAAATTCCTTGCCTTCAAATGTATACCTAAAAGATTCCGGTTCATTAGAAATATATTCCGAAAAATAATTCTCAAACACTTCATTGCTTTCAGCATCGGCATAAGAAAACAGCGCAGATGGCGCCATGTCCGCTGAAGCTGCTGCACTTCTATTTCTCAATGCGGAATCCTCGAACACTGCGCCCCTATAAACGAAATTCTCTCTTTCAGCTATAGATTGTAAGTTTCTGTCTACTTCCACATTCTTAATTCTAAAGATAAGATACTCTACAAAGTTAATTATATGGGAAGTTGCTTGAGCACTGTTATGAAAAGACGTATAAAATACCGTCCCCTCGCCGTAATCAAAAGATATTGCAAGCGGAGTTAATCTACGGTTTGCCAAATTACCTTCAATATAAACCGTTGCGTTATCATCAAGATTCGTTATTGCATACCAACCGCTTAAATCAAAAATTACATCTAAACGGTCAACTCTCATATGAGAAGCAAGGGCCGAATGAACAACGTTCGCATCAGATACTACTTGGCTTTCACTACTGTCAAACTCAATAATCCCCGGAAACGCCTCTTGAAGTACATCTCCTGCAAGGTCGGATACGTAAATAATCCCTCCTTGGCTCACATAACTGTTCAGCACACGGGTATCGAAATGATGGTGGCTGCCGCAGTTAATAAAAAGTGCGTAAAAATCCTTTAGTGTTTCGATGTTTGTGACATCTTTCTGTGTTAATGCATGAAAGTCCGCGCCTGCGCCAAAATGCCTAAGTATTTGTCCGACATTGTCGTAGTGGGCTGCTGTTACGCCAATTTTTACGGGTTGGGGTTCGTCAATGATTGTTGATATGCAACCGGCTGTTAATGTCATTAGGCACGATAACCCAACTAATGACATTATCTTTAATATGCGTTTAATAATTACCATCTCCTTGCAATTCATAATCTCTGTTTCATTAATTTTGCTTAGTTACATTATGAAACGTATGTCAATAATCTTTGTTCCATGAACGCCGCCTTCTTCATGATGCTGTTGATAAATTCACAAAGGATAGCGTAGCGTATACTACTCCCGTGTTTCTCTTTTTGGCGTTTCCTTGCCTGAATCGGATTTTTGCCCAAACTGCTCTTTGCTTCTACGCTCTCCGGCTTCTAAATCTGCCAGTAATGACGGCTTTTTTTGAACAGCTTTAGGTTCACTAGCTGGAATTGCAGATAAAGACGGAGAATTTTGTGTCTTGTTGGCAGGATCGGTTTTCTGTTCTTTTTCAGGCGTATGCCGCTCATTTTTTACAACGTGTGCAAGGTCAAGCAAAGATATTGACTGCCCATCTTTAACCTGGGCCTCTAATTCTGCGACTGTGGGAACAGCAGTTGCTTCAACCAATGTCTGCTCGTGTTCAGTTTGTCTCTCATTTCCGAGAAACGCGACAATCTCGTTAAATCCTATGGTATCAACAAAATGCGCGGAAAACTCGCCATCATTTAATCGTAGCATAATAATATCGCTTACAGAAACCGAACGACCAGTATAATCTTCGGGATGTTCAATATTGAAATCTTGATATATTGAGTTTAATACGGAAGTACGGTCTGTAAGATGCTCGATTTTCTCAGGAAAAGGTGCGGCATAAACCAGTTCGTAATTGCTCCGGTCAATGCTAAATCCCTTTTGCTCCAGACTTTCTAACCCCTCAAAGCGGAAGTCCCGCGTTTCGTCGCCGCTTTTCACTTGATAAATAGCAAAGGCGTTGGCATCTCCAAACCCATGCAAAAACTCGGATTCCTTTGCTGATTCGCTTTTTTCTGCGGCTATTTGAGCAGTATACTCAGGAGACATAAGCCAATCGGCCTTTGTAATCCCCAAAAGTCCATTACTGCTGAATGTAATAATCTCGTCACGGTCAAACGCCATATCTTCGGTATTATCAGAGTTTAACATATATATGGTGTGGTCGGAATCGAATAACTCAACAGCACGTTCTACCGTTAATGGAAGCATATCAATGGCAGTATATCCGTATAAATCACGTTCGGAAAAGCTGATTGACGGATCGGGCATGATAATGTCAGGCGTTTCCGGTACAGGCATTATTGGATTACCATCTTTATCAAAAGTAATACGCACATCTTCATCGTATAAAACCATGTTTGCTATTTCGGGCATATATCCCTGTTCGCTAATATTGACGAGCCATTGTCTCATGAATCCATTTAAGGCCATTTGAAGATTGCTTAATTCTTGTTCATTTCCGTTACCGTCGATGCTATGGCCTATACCGTTTTCATCTATCCGTTGATACAGCGGCGGGTTAGATTGTTCATATTGAACGGCTGCCGCTGTTTGCGCCTCGCGGTCTACTTCAATCACCATCATGGGGTCATACATTAAATCGCCGTTTTGGGTATATGTGTGCATTATAGATACTTGATTTTCGCTAATCCATTCTATTGACAACGGCATAAATCCTTCACCGGCATCAAGCCGTAAATAACTGTATTCACCTTTTTCAACTTGTGGAAAAAGTGCCGCAAACATTTGATAAATATCGCTTTCGACGGTGTTGATATTCGTTTTTTCAGTAGATATGGGTTTTACTTTCTCATATGTAAAATCTAAACCAGCGATATTTTCTATTCGGGTTTCTGTTGTGTATGCCGGTTCCGGTGCTTTTTCAGGCACAGGAGCAGACTGTTCTGGCGCTTTTTCAGTAAGGTCAATTCCACGTTCCTTGCAGATAACTGATAGTCTGTCCTCTATTGCGGATATAAGGCTGCTTGATTCTTTACGGATTGTGTCAAGGGAAGCCTTAAACTCGCTCAAATCGCGGCTTCCCCATTCGGCAAGATAACCGAAGGAGTTTGCTGATGTTTCTATCCCAAAACGCTGGCAGACAACATAGGCGACGCTTTCGGCCTCAATTTCTTTTTGCTGCTTTGACTTAGGTTTATCGTCAGCAATCGTATTGTTTTTGTCATGAAGCCTTTCATGGGTTATTTCATGGATCATGGCTACGACGCTTTGAACCTCACTCATACCTTCTCGGATTCCGATTTTTTCTCCAAAACGGCAATAGCCATCAAAGTTATCCGGCAATGGCTCAAAATCAACTGGAAGGCGCGATACTGCTTTTAACGTATCAACAAAGGCTTCATAATGTTCAACATTTCCGATTAAATTCTCGGCCAGTTCGGGTAGAGGGTCGCCAGAAGTTTGCGAAACATCAAAAACTGGAACAAGCTTGAACCTTGGCCCATTTGTTAGAGATGTCATTTCTTCCATAATTGCTTGCCCTTTATCATCAAGAAGCGGTGTGCCAGTTTCAGGGTCAAGTTTTTCCATTAACACCTTTTCCGGCTTTTTCTCGCCAATCGGTGCATAAATGTAAAGCCCTTGTTCGCCTTTATTTACGTTGCGGTTAAATTTGTCTTTCCAATGCTTAAATGACGCAATCCGCGTCGCTCCCGGCTTTTGCAAATGAATAAGCATAATATTTTTACTACTGTAGCTATGAAACTTCGACATATATTTGAGATATTCCTTGTATTTATCGCTGTTATAAAGCTCCTTTATGCCCGTTTCAAGTTTATCGGTCAACTCCTTCGTCCGGGCCTTTAGCCGCTCCGCAGCAGCATCCTTATCATATTCAGACACGAGCACCCTCCTTTAATAGATGGTGTGTTATCTGCGGACGCGCCCAAAGGCGAGTAAAACTTTTCCAATCGTCTTTGACAACGCCTTGCTCATCACGGTAGTGCATTGCAAATGGAAAAAAACCAGCTGCCCAGGATTTACGCAAGCGCTTTTCTGCTTTTTCCATCGTGTCACCGGGAAAACCGACTATAAGAGGTTCGTATTCGGCATCAGAATCACACGCAAAATAAATACGGTTTGTTTTTGCCTCACGCAGTAAATCCACATGCCACGGTTTCAACAGGCGAGATTCTAAACCTCCAGTAAATGCTAGCTTTTGCGGCTGCCTTTTTAACATTTCAAAGACTTTTTTAATGTGTTCTGCTGAGCAAGCCAATAAATTATCGTCAAGCACGATATACCCGTGAGTCACAGGAAATTCACGGAATGTATAGCCTTCGCGTTTTGGCACAAAGCAGAAAAAACAACAGTTTGAGCATCTAATGTTAATCATCACAAAAGCTGTCTTATCTAAAGCAAATATAAATGTGAAGAAAACCATCACATCCTTTCTAAATTGGTAAAAATGTTTGCAATAACTACACATAAAAATAATCGCCGAGTGTTTTTCGTTCTTGAAAAATGGCAATTTTTAGCGTAAAATATAATTAGGTTTAGTTTAACTATAAGGGGGATTCCCGTGGGAACACTTTCGATAGCGTTAATCTTATACGGCGACAGTAGCTCAACACGTAGCGCTTTTACGGACGATAACTTCAAGGAGTTGGCTGAATCGTTGAAATCATCCGGGTTTGAGGTTGAATCGGTTTTGTACCATCACACCAGAGCCAAACAACTGATAGAGTACCTTGAACGCTTTACTGCAGTCTTGTCGTGGGTAAATCCCAAAGAACGGTTGGAACGCGGCGATGATAACCTTTGCTTAGATGATGTTTTGCAAAGCATTTCGCAAAAAGGTGTTTTTGTGTCAACGCACCCTGATATAATCTTAAAAATCGGCACAAAGCAAGTCTTGCACACCACAAAAGATATGGATTGGGGCGGCGATATTGAACTTTACGCTGACCGAGAGGATTTTGAAAACCGCTTTATTAATTCACTCCGTACTTCGGGGGTTAGAATCCTAAAACAGTACAGGGGCGAAAGCGGTAGAGGTATCTTCAAAATAAATCTTGATGATGCTGAAGGAGCAAATATCCGTGTTGTTCATGCTGTTTCGGGCAATGATGTTCAAATATTCACTAAAAAAGATTTCTACGATGAGTTCAATAAATATCTTGATAATGGCGGTATGCTTGTAAATCAACCTTGGGCAAAAGGGATTATCAACGGCATGGTGCGCTGTTATCTAACAGGGGCAAGGGTTTCGGGGTTCGGTTATCAAGAAACGGTTGCGCTCTGCCCGATGACAGATGATGTTGATTCCAAAGTTAAACCGACCAGCAAGCGTTTCTATTTCAGCGAGGACTGCGGCTTGTTCCAAGATTTACGCAAGGTCATGGAGGAAAAATGGATACCGCAATTACAAGAAATCCATTCGATTGATGATGAATCAATGCCCTTGCTGTGGGATGCAGATTTTTTCATTAACGATGTAAACACGAAGAAAATCGAAGAAAAATATACTCTCTGCGAAATAAACGTAAGCTGTGTTTCACCGTTTCCGCCAAGTTGTGTAAAGCATATAGTTCAAGCGTTGAGCATAAGGGGTGAACGGACATGAGAAAAACCGTTTATTATCAAAGAGAAGCCGCTGACCCCATTTTAGAAAACAGCGTGATACTTGACATTGTTCGCAGATATGCTCCCGAAGCAGAAGCGGTCACGCATATTGACGAATCCGGCGGCGAAGGCAGGGTGTACGCAGTTGACGAAAATATCATGCTGAAAGTACAACGCCCTCACCAGCTACGCTCCAGTACAAGCCTTGAAAAAGAAGCCTTTTTCCTAAAACAGCTTGAAAAAGAAACCGATGTTAATGTTCCACGCGTTTTAGGTTACGGCAAGGATGGAACGGTTGAGTATCTTTGCATAACACGGATTCCAGGCATTGCCGCCGAGCATACAAAGTTGATAGGGAAGAAGAAAAATAACTTTTTGCATAAATTAGGGAAAGAGTTACGAAAAATTCACAGTATAAACCAAAAACCTTTTCTTGAAAGCGGTCTTTTTCCGCATGATGAACCTTCGGAATTAACGGAAAGGCTGTTATTACGGTATCAATCGGCTTTGTCAAAGAAAAAGGATATCGTAAGGCAAGACAAACTGGATTCTGCGCTTTGTGAAATACAGGAATTGTTGGATAACATCCAAAACGCTGGCGAGTTCGTATCCTTACATATAAATCCTTATATCCCCCATGTTTTCGTTGACGAAAAAACGCTTGAATACTCCGGCATTATTGATTTTGGCGATTCATACATAGGGCATCCGATATTCGATATGTGGTATTGGAGTGTTCCAAGCCGCAAGAAGCTACTGTCCGGCTATACATCAGAAAAACCTGTCAGCACGGCATTTCAAACAGTTTTTGATACAGCCGTTGCTATTTCGGAAATAGTAAATGACGTTAAATAACAAGCCATCATAATAAATTTTGAGATGGGGTTCTCTACATGAACAAAAAGAACAAGGATGTTCGTTTCGACAAACGCGCTGCGAAATATGATGATGGTTTTGCGGGCAAGGCATCACGCCGATTTTATGATTTATTATTAAAACAAACCGAACTGTTTACGGGTGCTGCCGTTTTAGATGTCGGTTGTGGAACGGGAACTATATTACGAAGAATGGCTGATGTTTGTTCAATTAACGGCTTTGGGATAGATGTTGAGGACAATATGATAAATGAAGCTAAAAAGAAGTGCCCTCAAATGGTTTTCCAAGTTTCCCGTTGTGACGAAACAACCTTTGACAACCAATTTTTTGATATTATTACTGCTTGTATGTCATACCACCATTTTGATAATAAAGATGGTTTTGCAAAGGAAGCATCAAGATTATTAAAGACTGGCGGTGTATTGCATATAGCCGACCCCCGTTTCCCCCGTATTATCCGACAAGCCTTTAATGGCTTATTAAAGCTATTTCGGGTCACCGGTCAGTTTTTCAAGCCTGATGAAATAGCCATCTTTTTTTCTAATTATGGCTTCGAGAGCGTGGGGTTTGCGTATGATGGATATGCACAAGTTGTTAGCTTACGGAAAAAGTAACGGCGTTCAATTCGATTATGAAATTGAGCGCCGTGTTTTCATGGAAAACTATCTACTCACGTCCAAGGTTTTTCAACCATCCGAGCAACGCTTCGTCTTTTTACCAAGACGGTAGGTTGTCAGGTAAGTTTTTCTGGTTTTTCTAAATCGTAGGTAAAAGTGACGGAAATATGTACTTCGTCAATATCTGGTAAGGTTTTCGGAGACGGCGTGGTGAAAACAAACGAATCATCAGGTGTAGCTTTTGTTTTTCGAGGAAATACACGGGCGATTCTCAAAGCACCTCTCCTTTCATCTTTTTTAAAATTCCATTTTGAAACTAGGGTAGCCTTCTTTACTATCATCAAGAATAATTGTTGCGTTGTAAGGCTTCCCGGTCTTTTCGGAGACAAGGCCGGAAATAAAAATACGCCCCTCGGAGAGAAGCGTCTTAATTATTTCCTTCGTAAGTGTTTTCTTTTTAGATGTAAAATACTTGTTATCCTTCCAAAATGCGAATTTGCATGTTTTAGTATCGCAGAAATAACCTTTTGGCGATTCATTTACATTTCCGCCACATCGGGGACATGTGCCAACACGTTCCCCGGTATGTCTGTTGGATGGAAACAGCCCCTTATGTTCGTCAGGGATGTTATTATGGGTCTTTACGGTGTCATTGACAAATTTATTAATGGATATCATAACATCGCCTACTGATAATTCCCTGCGCTCAATGCGTTTCAGGTGATTTTCCCACTCGGCTGTCAAACGCGGCGATTTAACTGATTCAGGTACGATTTTTATTAAATTTACGCCTTTTATCGTGGGCAGCAGTAGCTTATCCTTACGTTCCAACATCCCTGAGTTAATCAATGCCTCTATAATTCCGGCGCGGGTTGCTGGAGTGCCTAGTCCTTTGCGTTCGGCATCGTCTGGCATATCTTCTACGCCAGCAGATTCCATTGCCGATAAAAGCAAATCTTCCGTGAAGTGTGAAGGTGGCTTTGTGGAACCTTCATGTATTGAAGCGTTTACGGTAAAACGCTGTCCTTCAAACAATTCAGGCAGGGAGTTATCATCGTCTTTTTTTGACTTGCCGAAACTTTCGTTAAGCGCTTTTTCAATAGCTTTCCAGCCGTTATCTATAACGGTTTTACCTTTTGCCGTGAACATAGTGCCGCCACACTCAATCGACGCAACGGTTTCGGCATAAATATATTTGTCAGATACAGCCGATATAAGGCGAGTACATATCATAGTCAAGATGTTTTTGTCAGCATGAGATAGCGTTGATATATCTGCCGATGTAATTGATTGGGTAGGGATAATGGCATGGTGATCCGTGACTTTATCGTTATCTACAATGTTATTGATGTTTAAGTTTCCGATATCTCCGATAAAAGGTAACACCGTAACTACATTATTAATAAGTGCCGGGATGCCTTTTGCCATGTCCTCGGTTATAAATCGGCTGTCTGTCCGTGGATATGTAGCAATTTTAAGCTCATAGAGGTTCTGAACACAGTTCAGCGTTTGAGTTGCGGTGTAGCCAAAAAGCCTGTTTGCTTCGCGTTGCAACGTGGTAAGGTCATATAATTTCGGTGGAGATTGCGTTTTTTCCTGATTGTGGACGGTTTTAACAACAGCAATCTGGCTGTCGCAAGCGAAACGTATGGCTTCTGCTGTATCTTTATCTTTCAAACGTTCTCCAGAAGCTTTGAAACCATCAAGTTTCCCAATATGACAGCATGTTATTTCAGGCACATAAAATAATTCTTTCGTAAATTCGTTTATTTTTCGCTCCCGTTCCACAATCATTGCAAGGGTTGGGGTTTGAACGCGTCCGATATTAAGGCTGGATGTTTCATATATAATTGTAAATAAGCGGGAGAAATTCATTCCGACAAGCCAATCGGCCTGTGCGCGGCATAGTGCTACTTGATATAGCCTGTCATATTCCGCGCCGGGGCGTAAATTACGGAATCCATCAACAATAGCTTGTTCTTCTAATGAAGAAACCCAAAGCCTTTGAGTCGGCTTATTGCTAGAGCTATGTTGATAAACAAGCCGGAAAATTAGTTCGCCCTCCCGTCCAGCATCGCAGGCGTTTACGATTGTTTCGATATCAGGACGTTTAATTAAATCCGTAAGGATTTTTAACTGCTTCTTCGATTTTTCAGCGGCAGTATACTTCCATTTCTTCGGAAAAATCGGTAAATCTTCATACCGCCACTTGGTATATCGCTCATCGTACTCATACGGTTCGGCAAGACCCAGCAAATGGCCCACACACCATGATACTACATACCCGCCTCCCTCATAACATCCATTTCGCCAGTTTTTTGCGCCCAGCACAGCCGCTATAGATTTAGCGGAAGATGGTTTTTCAGCGATAATTAACTTCATTAAAAGGCCTCCTCATAATTGATTTTTAGGTGCTTATATGATATAATTGTTATTTATAACATGATAATAATAAGAATGTTTTGGGTGATACTATGGATACTAAAGGGTTATGCAAATACTGCTATGCTTCATTTGATAACAGTAAGCACAAGAGAACAAGAGAGCATATAATTCCAAAGGGAATAATAGATTTATACCCAAACGAGTATATTACATTTGATGGTAGAAATAGATTTATTAATAACGAAGGCACTACAATAGGTGATGTTTGCAGTTTTTGTAATAATTCTTTGCTTAGTGTGCTTGATGCCTATGGGAAAGATTTGATTCAATCACAGTTTTACAATAAAATTTTATATGAGGAAAAAGATGTTTTACATGCAAGACAACTTGATTATAATATTCTATCAAGATGGTTATTAAAGATTTATTACAACCATTTACGTTCAAAGAAATCTAATTCCAATTGGTTCAACAAAGTTTTAGGATATATTCTTCATGGGTTTCTTGTTGAACATTTTACTTTTTCTCTCTTTGCTGGAATACATATAAATACATCTCCCTTACCTGAAGGTTACGTAAGTAACTACGTGCCAATGCAAATTTGTGATAATCCTAAGTTAATCGGAAATAGCATGGGTATCTTTGCTTTCGGAATAGACCCGTTTATTAACTCAGTAATAGTACCAAAGTGCAATAACACTTTTTGCATAAGAATGGGTACAGCAGTTTTTTACTGTATTTTATGGATGAATGATGTTTCTTTAGAAATCAAGAAAACATTTGAAAAATTATTAACACATGAGTTTAATTTTGTAAAAATAAAAAGCAATCAACAGGACTATATGTTAAAATGCGTATCAGCACATTCAAACGAAGTTATGGGATATACTCATTTAGTTTCATCATCAGGACAAGAAAAGGATGAGAAAATCGTACAATCATATATTGGCGGAAGGGAGCCTCACGAAACCCAACAGCTAATGAGTGATATACGCTCAGTGAACGATATAGAGGAATCAAGGATTTTTGTTGAACACGCCATGTTTCCAAAAAACAAAAAAATCCAAAAGAAGTTCGATGCTATAGTTAGTAAAGGTAACCCCTAAGAAAGATTGAAATGAAGTAGCAACTCCCGCTGTCAAAAAGAGATGCGGGAGTTGTTCTTTACTTAAAAACTATTTTTCGCTTGAAGAACACCCAAACACAGCATGTAAGTGCAGAAGCAATTAACAAAATCGCTATAACATAATTATGCAAAGGAAAATCTTCACCGGTTTTAGGGAGATTGATTACACCTCCCGGCGTGTTTATGTCTTTAATGCTAAAATCTCGCTGATTCGTTACCTCTACCTTAACCAAAACGCCACTTCTGACGGTAAAGAAGATTCTTGCCCGTTCCAACAGATAGCCATATGGCGGCTTTAATTCCCTGAGATAATACTCGCCGGATTCAAGTGATTGCGATGCCTCGCCGTCCGCGTTCGTGGTAAGGTCAATCAGCTTTGTATTATCCGAAGCACGATAAACACCGAACAAAGCTCCAGATAAGGGGTTTCCTGATTGTTCAGCTAGTTTTAAAACTTGAAGCGTACCATATCCATTGGTAGTATCAGCATAGGCATTAAATGTTGTGGCACTCATGCAGACGAGCAGCACCAATGCCATAAGTAAGGGCATCATCATTACTTTATATATTTTTTTCAAACAGGCCCTCCTTATAATTTTACCGCTCTAACCAACAATCTGTGCGATGCAACGCGAATAGGAGTACAGGTATATAGTGTAATAATAGATTCATCTATTGGCTGAATAAACGCAATCTGATCGTCGGGGTAAATCTCGGCTATCTCGAAAACCATAAACTGCATAGTTTCGCCGTTGATGGCCTCATAGCCAATAATATCTCCGATTTCCAATTCGTCAAGCCGATTGAACATGTGTCCGCTGGTATAGCTTCTGTGTCCAGCAATTACGGCGTTTCCAATATTACCTATTACTGCCGTCTGCGTAACATGCCCGACCGCTATTTTCAAGCCATTTTCAGATACACCTTCAACAACTGGCAGACGCAACCAGATTTTATCAATGGTTAGTATGCCGATACCTGTTACGGTATTAGGAATTTCAGTATTGGCTATAGGGGAAAGGGGTTCAGTTAACTCCGGTTGCGCTATAGGTTCAGAGGCTATCGGAATAGGGAATACAGAACGTTCCAGTTCTTCAACGATTTCTATAATTTCCGCAAACTCCGCTTCCCCCAGCGGTATGTAGAGTTGCTCTGGCTCCGGTACTGGCAGCGGCACAATGATTACTTCAACCTCAGTATAAAGTCCTTCATTGCCTGCTTCATTCTTTAGGATCACAGAATCCCCGATTTCATCGTAATAATCGAGAATCAATGATGCGATAGATTCATCAATCACGAATTTGCCGCTGCCTTCGATTATGCTATCAAGTAGCTCGTTCTGCTTATCAAGTGCATTGCGCCTTTCAATAGCTGGCGAAATTAGCAGCTTCAAGCCTAATATAAAAATGGCAAATACAATAATAAAAATTAACGTTGATTTTGTTTTCATTCCTTAATTTCCTCCTTTTCATCGTCCGTATTGGTTTCATCTTCAAACTCAATATCTTCATCATCATCTTCGTCGTTAAATTCATCATCAGAAATGGAAGATTGCTGTTTCGGCTTTACAATCTTTGAGTAATAAGCAAAGCCGCCCACGGCAAGAACGCCGATAATAATGAAAATTATTGAGTTGCTGTTTGTTTTATTCAGTTCTGGCGGCGGTGGTTCCGGTTCCGTTGGCGGTTCAGGCTCTACAGGTGTAACGACTATTGGTGGCGGCTCTGGTGTTTGTATTGGATTGCCTGATTTTTCAGCCATTGTTATTAAATCTTTCTCTGTTACGGCATTAAGGAAATATACATTGTCCATTCGCCGATGATGGTCTATTATTAAATGAAAGATGTTGCCTGCCGGTGTCGTAAAGGTGTAAAAATCCTTACCTTCATTTTCATTGGCTCGGTCTAATACACTTGCCTGCCCGTCCGGGGTGAATGGGTTCAACTGTTGTTGCGGTTCAACATAAAAAGGATTCTCCAGAATAACCACATTTGACTTGTTTCCGGAAAAGTCAATGGCATAGATAGAGACTGTCTTACCATTGCCAACATAATCACGCGCGTCCAGAATGATTACGCTGTCAACACGGTAGTTAAAGCGTATATCGTTTATAAAAACAGCTTCAACGCCATAAAAACCAACTATCACCTCAATTCGGAGAATATTATCTGTGATGGAAGCATCTACAGAAGGCGGCGCAACGTTTGAGGACGCATGTAAATAAAAAGGGATGAGAAAAGCGCTCACACAGAGCATGAGCGCAAACAATGAAATAAGTTTAATTTTCAACCGGTTTATCCTCCTTCGATGCTTCGGTTTTATTTTCAGATATGTCAGGTACGGCATGGTCAGCTTGCTTTTCCTTGTAAACACGGACAATATCGGCTAACGCATCAGGCGGAACGTCAATACCACGTACAAGCGCAATTATATCCGCGTTTTCAAGTTCGGTTTTCTTACGCTCCAAGTCCCGTAAGCGGCTTTGGTAATTGACAAGTTTCCTTTTTATTTTATCAATTTCTTCATTGATTTTTTGTAATCTTTGATTCAATTACTTCCTCCTTTCGTTTTTAAAAGACCATCATATCGCCTATTTCTGTATAAAAAATTGGATTCATGTACTTTCCGTCCTTAACAACCTCCATGTGAAGGTGAGGCCCGGTGGTGTTACCTGAGCTGCCGACTGTCGCAATGGGTAAGCCTTTAGTCACACGCTGACCTTCGACGACTAAAACGCTGTTGCAATGAGCATATCTGGCCTGTAAACCGTTGCCGTTGTCGATGATTATAAAAATTCCATAACCAGCATCATTACCTATTACTGCAACCGTCCCATCAAATCCAGCGCGGATTTCCGTTCCGGTGGGCAGAGCAATATCAAGACCTCTATGCAGATTTTTTTCGCCGGAAATGGGATGGATTCGATAACCATAATAGCTTGTAACATGAGGAAGCCAGTCAAAATCAAATGGGCTGCCGACAATCTGCCGTGCGCCTTTCGTATACATCAGCGTACTAAAACGTTGTCGCTGTTCAACGGTCATTATCGGATAAATTACTTGCATCAACGGCTTTGAGGTTAGGTTTATATTGAGGATATACCAGTTATACTCAACCTCAACAGTATAGTTATAGTAAATAATTTCGTCCAGTTCGGGGTCGTAATAACTGCCTGTTCGGGTTTCCATACGTGTACGAACTTCAGTTTGTGGAATAAATTCAAGGTTGTACTGTTCATTGAAAATATCACGCAGAACCGATTCAACTTCTTCATATGTAAAATCCCCGTATACTGCTGTAAGGAAAGCCATCAGTTCAAAAGGATCATGCCCAATAACGCTGATATTATAGTGGTACTCATCATATCCACTATGTATATTTTCGGTGTTGTTAATTCTAATCTTTAAGTCGGTTTCCCATTCGGTGTAGTTAAGCTCCACTTGTTCGATGGCTTCGTCGGAAGCAATATATGATAGCTCGCCAACAAGTCCAGAACCGCCCGAAAACAAACTGAGGCACATGGTAAACAGCGTCATAACAGATATGATAATGAGTAATAAAATCATTATTTTTAACATAAGGACAGGGTTGCGGCGAATAAGTCCTGTTGCCAGTCGAGAGACTTTTGCCATTACTCCAAATGTATGCTTCGCAGTTTTAGCAGAGTTTTTGGCATTTTTGATAGCGGCGGCATATTTCCTTTGTATACGCTTTTTTTGAAGAAATCGCAAGACAGGCTTACCTTTAAGTTTCTCATTATCCCGCAAAGCCCTTCGAAATGATAATTTAGCTTCGTTCTTTATGTTTTGTGATTCCAATTTTGATATTTGCCTATAGGGTCGGTTTCTTACAAAGCGATAAGCCGATTTAGTTGCTCTTTTTGTTCCGCGATATGCGCTTTCTGTAACCAGCTCCGTTTTGTGTGCGGCCTGTGTGCCTACGTTTTCTCGCTCCACTTGATAAACTTTTGAATGTAATTTATTAACGCCAACTGTAGTAACCGTTTTTGTAACCTTATCAGCCGCAGTCTGTGTTATCGGGACGTTCCATTTAGCTTCTCCAATGGGGATAGCAACTTCTTCAAAAGCGAGTTTGGATTTTGCTTTACCCTTTTTTTCGTCAAATACCAGCTCTTTCTTTTTTGCTTTTTTAGTAGGCTGTTTAGAACGGGCCTTTTCCAGTTTACTGCCGTATTTATTTGACTTTTTCTCTAAGGCATTTAATTTCTTTTCATTCGTATAAAAATGAAGTTTGCCGTTCCGAGAAGGTTCACTCAAAGCGCTGGAATTGCCACCATTAATACGGAGGGCTTGACCGTTTTGATTATTATCATTGTTTCCATTAATTGGAGCAGCGCCATTGCCGCTTGTTGTTATGCCATGTGATAATGAGTTGGTGGTATTAATATCATTTGAAACAAGCGCAGCAGTCACATTTATTTTAGTAGAATCCCCATGCCCCGGCTTTACACCGTCAATCGTGTTTATTTTTAGTTCATTCTGCACCAGAGCAGACGCAGTATGTCCTTCATCATTGCACCGTGGGTTTTCTGCGATTTTTAAATGGACATTATCTGCATCAGGTAATATTAAATCACCCTCGCAAGCTTGCTCTGACAGAGGTTGAATATTAATATTTGCTTGATTACGGGCGTTTGATAGCTGCTGCAAGGTATTCACGGAGCTTAGTTGGCTGATTGATTGGGATTTGGGTACAAGTATGGGTTTGTGTTTGCGTTTTGATTCTGCGGGCTTATCGAAAACCGTTTCGGGTAAATCGGAGCCATTTTCAAAACGCAGCTTACTTTCCTTAATATTTACTCACCTCACAATTCCACTTAATATTAGAGTTTTCTTATGTATAAGGCACATTTTGATAGTCAAGAACAGAGCCGTATCCAAGGTGGTAATGCAATAACTAAATAATTGTATAATCTCTTTTTACATGCGCTGAAACCGGTTTGGCGATTTTTTAAAATGACCCCCACGACATATAAAAACCCCATTAGCTAAGGCTAAAAAGCCTTACGCTATGGGGTTTCTGTTAAAAACTACATTATTACGCTTATGGGGATTGGACTCGTTGTAAGGACATTTGCTTATGCTCAGAGGACTTTGGCAATCAGTTGGATTGTATTAAAATATTTCCCATCTTCTGCTGCTTTCATATCCAAAGTCCATTTGTCCTCACCCCATTTGTCATCACCACAGGGGTCAAGGCTTGCAAGGTATTCCTTCCACGCTATATCGTGGCAAATCTGTTCGCTGATGTTTATAATTTCTATGCCCTCAGTTTTGCTCCACAATTCTCTCCACCACTCAATGCCACGAACGTACCTTGCAACTTCTGGAACTTCCCAGAACGGCTGCATTTCTTGCGGAACATTGTCGCCAAAATCATATTTCAATCCGGGGAACGCAATGGCAATATAGCCGCCTTTTTTAACATAAGGAATAAAATTTGGCAACATTTCTTCGGTATCGCCAAACATATTGTATGCGCCTACCGAAAAAATCACATCGAAGTAACCTTTTGCAAAAGGCAAGGGCTGTGTTGCGTCAAGAATCATCGGAACGATTTTATCCGCAATGCCAAGCGATTGAAAACGTTCATGGTTGACCGTTGGGTCAGCGAATAAGTCGGTGGCAAAAACTTTTGCGCCATATTCTTGTACCAAGTACAACGCCGACAAGCCCATTCCACAACCCAAATCAAGGATTTTCATATCCCCGGTGATTGTGAAATACGAAGCCAGTTCTTCGGCTTGCCGTATTCCATTTGGCCCCCACATTGTTTCATTCAAGATGGCAAGATTTTTTACATCAGCGACAAAATTGTTTGAAAATGTGTTTTTCATTATTATTCCTCCTAAAAGTTAATTTGATAACTATGGGAGGTTTATACACAAGATTACTTTATGCAAACCTCCCAGCATACTGCCAGCTCTCGTGCATTACAGACAAACATTGTTCATTCTCCTATTGTTCAAAATATATTACTGCCGTCAAAGATATAAACTCCATGACGGAGCATAAAATAATGCCTAACACAGTATAGCACAAACCGCACCTTTTCAAAAACGAATTTTTAATAAGAAAACATTACGGTTTGTTCCATGACTATTTTAAGTATGCTAAGACTGGAACTATTGTCACGCTTAAGAAATAAAAGTTGCAATAGCAATATATAGTGGCTATTCAATTGATTCGTTTCGGTTTTTTGCTTTGCTAGAGCTTTTATCTGAAATTTGAGCGTTATGAGCTTTCGCTTTTGCATCTGCATCTTTAAGCTGCTCCGCAAAAGATTTTTTTATCGGATTTTCATCCAATTCAGGCGGTTTGCGTATCTCTGTCAGTTTTTTTGATAGATTTTCAAGATGCGCTTCTTGACTTCCGACAGGGTATATCATTCGCTGCGAACGCTCATAAATTAAAACTGACGACATTTCAGTTATCAATTCCGAAGGATGGTATTCGATTGACTTAACGTTTCCGCTTTCGCTCATAAGGCGATGGCGGTCTTTATCATACTCATAACGAGGAACGGTAATTGTATTTCCGGCATTTACTCCCCAATCGTCTGTATATGTAAGAGAAACCGAATCAAGCAGGAAGGCCATTTCTTTGACATAACTCACATGCTCGGCATAATCTTCAATCTCAAAGACGTTTCCTGTTACGATGCCTCCGTTTTTGCCGGTGACTTCTATTATGTATCCGAACATATCTGGGTCATTGGGGCGATAATCTACCCAAGTGTTATATGCACCGGTGCCTTTTATATATGTGTCTCGCTCTGTGTTCAAATGAGTACCCCAGCTTGATACATGCCACATGAGCCGCCTATCGTCAGGGTTATCTAAGTTTGCCACACGATGAAGTTCCTTGCAGTCGATTTGAAAATCTTTAGGATAGTGAATTATAACCTTTTCTGAGATTCTTCCTAGAAAATCAATAAGGTTAACATCCATAAAGCGCTGTGAACCGGGTTCATCCGATGCTCCAATGTCACCGACAAGTGGGTTACTGTCCAACCAATCTTGTTTGTGCCGCATGACGTTATCAAATGAGAATCCCATCTCATTATCATTGTCAATATTGTAATCGCGCCATCCTTCAGCCACAACTTCAAGCGGATTTTGTAATTGTAGTAAAAAATCCAGTTTATCATCCTCAAAGCCGCGATAACTCAAGTAACTATGCACATCAGACATTGCCGCTATTTTCCCAGCCATATTTATTAACTCTTGATTCCCAAAATCCATGAGGGAATTGTGATAATCGCCAAGATTTTTGTCAATGCGCTTTAAGAGTTCGGCATGTTTATCGTTTTGTGGCTCAATGCCGCTTAAAAAACAATCGTTATACGCTTCGCAATTTGCGCGGAGGTTCCCCATCCGCGTTATTTCATCAATCCCTAAATGCGATATACGGATTAGCATATCGGGGGCCATTATTACATTGTCAAGCGATATCTCGTCAAATGTTTTTTTCTCTCCGTAAAGTGCGCTGAAACGTTCTTCGATTTCAGATATGCGTTCAGATGGATAATCAAACGCAGAGAAATTGATATGTATATCGTCCGTTTGATTATCAGTATCGTGTTCTGGTGTTCCGTGTTTTTCTATTGCTGTTACCATTCCAATAAGATAACTATAATCATTATTAGATGCGGATAAAACCCAATCGCCGGGGGACACTTCGCCAAATAAAGTTTTTGATGAGTTCAATTTTCACCTCGCCTATAAAATAATGTTGCTTTCAAACCCCAATTTCTTCCTGCCATTTTGTTGTCATAATGCGATATAATTCAGTATCTTTAGGGAATCTGTCAATGAATGGGATTATCGTATTACCGTGGAAAAGCAAACCTTCACCGGCTGCACTTTGCGTAACATATGAAAGCTGATATGGAGAGATACCGAGCTGTTTTGCGAGTATTTGCCTGTCTCCCCCGGCTTGATTCAGCATCAGGATGAAATCGCTATTCTCAAAAATATTTTCTATCTCGTGGGAAGCAAGCAAATCCTTCACATTCTGCGTGATTCCAGTAGGTATCCCGCCCCATTTTCTAAAGCGTTTCCATATTTCTATGGAGTATGAAGCGGTCTGTTCCTCTTTCAGCAAAAGGTGAAATTCATCGACATAAAACCAAGTCGTTCGTTTCGCCGCACGATTGTTAGTAACGCGATTCCAAACAGCATCCTGTAAAATCAACATTCCCAGCTTCTTTAGTTGTTTACCTAGTTCTTTAATTTCAAAACAGACTAAACGGTTATTGAGGTTAACGTTGGTACGATTGTTAAATACATTCAAGCTCCCGGTTACGTATATCTCCAATGCAGTAGCCACATGTTGGGCTTCTGGCTCTGCCTGTTTCCGTAAGAGATTGTACAAATCCTCAAGAATGGGCATTTTATCGGGGTCAGGGTCGGTTAGATAGTCCCTGTAAACAAGACGCACACAGCGGTCAATAATAGTTTTTTCGGCAGGGGAAAGCCCCTCTTTACCGCCGACAATCAGTTCACACAAGGACAGAAGAAAATCGCTTTTTAGGGTCAGCGGATCTTCGTCGTCATAATCAGCGTTAATATCCATAGGGTTAACGAACTGCGGGCTAGTAGGGGATAACTTTATAACCTGACCGCCTAGCCGTGAAACCACAGGAAAATATTCGGCCTCCGGGTCAGCGATAATTATATCATCGTTTGTAATAAGAAAAACATTGATAATTTCGCGTTTTGCGGAGAATGATTTACCGCTGCCGGGAGTTCCAAGGAACAAGCCGTTCGGGTTTTTCAAGCTCTTGCGATTTGCCATTATTAAGTTGTTGGATAAAGCGTTAAGCCCATAATATAATGCCTGTCCGTCTTGAAATAGTTCGCATGTGGTGAACGGTACAAAAATAGCGGTGCTTGATGTAGTCAAACCCCGCTGAATATCAATCTGGTTAAGCCCAAGTGGAAGCGAGGACATAAGCCCCTGTTCTTGTTGAAAATCCAACCTTTTTAACGCGCAATTATACTTCTGTGCGATTCCAGCCGCCGCAAATATGGTGTTTTCCAGTTTCGCCTTAGTGGGAGCGGTATTGAGAATGATGATAGTGACAAGGAACATACGCTCATTGCGGCTTTGGAGTTCTTTGAGAATATTTTTAGCTTCTTCTCCGTAGGTAGTAATATCCGTAGGTATCACATCGTAGAGTAGGAAAGGGCTGCCTTGCCGCATTTCGGCGGTAGGTTTGCCCAGACCCCTCCCAGAACCGGACTTACACCTCTCGATGTATCCGGCTCGCCATCATTGTTTCAGATTATAG
>Ga0131853_10005674_pt1 | contig 22527 bp, 14 predicted proteins | sample TergutLab28metaG_FD_92764 | JGI IMG/M metagenome (GOLD analysis project Ga0131853, IMG submission 92764) | Labiotermes labralis P1 segment gut microbial communities from Petit-Saut dam, French Guiana - Lab288 P1 (version 2) (version 2) | ecosystem: Host-associated > Arthropoda: Insects >...
CCCGACGCTTGTTTTGAATCGCTCTTCTTAACTTTTTCAATGTTTCACAATATCTCTCAGAGTTTATTGTTGAACCACGTTTGAGGAAATCCACCAGAAGCACACCCTCCCTGTCCCAAAAAATGGTCGCCACAACCTTTCTTGCTGACATAGTTTGCAAACATTTCCTTGGTCTTTTGGGAGAACTTGTGTGTCCCCACTCCACAGACTGTTTTTTGGTCTCACAAGTCACATGTTTTACCCAAGTCTCGTCCCCAGTTACGACATGATCGAGAAGTGAGTCACCATCTTTCTCGTAGGCCTCGAGAAATGTCAACGATGCTGCCATACGCTGTTTTTTGTGGTCTTCTGACGAAAGAGTTTCGGTACCCATCTGGCACAAAATTTATGGTAGCCTAGCTTTCCTGTCACAATCTCATGCAACAAAATTTGTGAAATTTGAGGAAACTCAAGCGAGAACTCCATAATTGTGAAGCGGCGGTTTTCATGAATCTTTTCATTGATTTTCGCCACCAGTTCATCAGTCGCAATGGTCGGTCGGCCACTTCGCTCTTCATCGTGAACATTAGTGCGGCCATTTTTAAACATAATGCACCACTGCCTTACTCCGCCTTCACGCATTACTTCGTTTCCCTACACCTTACAAAGTTGCCGATGAATTTAAATTGGTTTGTCGTTTTCCACCAACAAAAACCTAATCACCGAACGCACCTCGCAACTCACGGGATTTTCTGTTGCAGCACACATTTTAAAAACTCACTGTTAACAAAGCAGAAGCAGCACAAACCGCACGCTACCACAGCTGGATGCGTACTGAGCGAGGGGATGCTCTGACACCAAAATGGCGGCGCTAGCCCCGCCCATCGCCTCGCCATGCCAAAACGTAAGTTACTTTCTGGATAGCCCTCGTACTTCACCGGGATTCTCCTCTTACTGTATCTGAGTTGTATGTCCCAATCTCCTCTTTACTGTCCATATTTTTGACACTAACAGTAGTTTTGATCATTATTTGAAAATAATGGCTGAATTTCTTCCACACGGACAGGAGACTGTAACGAGCAACTGTCGTTAGCATGAATGTTGTGTGACAATTCTATTATGTTTTGAATCACTCTAAGGAAGTTTTTTATGTTAGTCATATAATGCCTTGGAGCAATGAACAGCACACTGCACAGTTCAGATTGAAATACTTTATTGGGATGAGCAGTTACTTGGTGTGAGATAACACTGCCTGTAGTGGTAACAGTTTCTCCACACTGCACACACAAATACAGGGACTGCTGTGTATGGGTATAGGTTTGATCTGCTTGGACACTTGCAGAGTTCTGCTGTTTGACGTCTTCAGACTTTGCGTCTCCTATGGAAAGCACAGGTGGCTGCAATAAAAATGACTTAAATACACCAACAGTGTGTTTGACATTGTATTCAGGTCTAGGCAATTCTGAATTAGTTGAATCTTGATACTAAAATGTTTGTTGTTTCCTATGAAGCAAGTCATGTGCTAATAATTACAGTAAGTTCAAGGTAGAAAAGTGCCTCTTCTGAGCTTAAGATGGAGACAGCAAGTGTCTCATAAATGTTAATGTATGAATAATGCACAACATGGAGATTCTTCATGGTCACTGATGTTAGAACCTCAAATTTCACATTGTCATTTGTGTTTCTCTATGTCAGATGTCAGCCATGGCAAAGCAGTACCGGTGCTTGGACTACACTGCTGATTTCTCACAAACAACTGCATTCCCATTTCTGAAAGCCAGTACAGTGAAATTGAAAGGGCACCTACATCCTTGCATAGATAAAACATAAAACTTCACTTACTTGTCAGAAGCCGATTCCACCTCTTTGGCACTCATCATAAAATCTAAAGTGTCTTTGAACTTTCCAGTGTGCGTCACGTTCACCGCATCTTTCATCTTCACTACGATAACTTTGAATTTCGGTTTCTTTGTTTTCTGGAACACAAAAGGGAAAAAATTTAAGTAAAGCCAGTCCTTCTTGTGAAGCTGACTACTGTCAGCTTGTCAAAGAAATTCACATTCTACTAACCCTGAAGTTTCACAACCATGTTCACGAACACACGAGTGTCCACCCTCTGCCACAACAATCTACTCCGCTCCCTCGCATATAAATTCTTAGAGACAAATTTTATTGTCCATCTATGTCTGCATCTTGTGAATGATCTATTCCTGCACATTCTCACACTAAAATTATGTATGCTTTTCCCATCTCTCCCACACATACTGTATTTCTGATGCATCCCATTCTCCTTGATTTGATCCATATATAATTTGGTGAAGTGTACAAATTCTGAACATCATTATGCAAATTCTCCTGCTTCCTGTTCCTGAATGCATCATAAGTCAAAGCGTCTTCAACAGCAGCAGCCTGCCATACTCTCGAACTCTTACAGACTGCTACATTTTAGGATGTGATGCTGTCATGCAGGTACCTGAGATTCTAAGGAATGTGATGCCAATTTGAAGTGGGAGGCAGTGTGTCCTTTCAAAATTCTGATACCTGCCTACCGAAATACAAAGCTCCACATCCCAGGGGACGGCAATCTTCATAGACACTGCCAAGACAAACTAAAATCCTGCATCCTCAATTCATATCCTCCTCTCAGTCTTCAAAACCAAGTTAAAAAGCCCATACAAAAGAGGAAAAATTACTATTTTGTATATTTTAAACTTAACATTTTTACGCAAAAGAGGGGAAGACATGAGGTTGATGATGTTATGTAGACTGAAATACAAGCAACCAAGCCATTACTGCCTCAGCCCAGTGTTCCAGGTCGAGATGGATACTGAAGAGTTGAACACACAAAAATCACCAGGTACTGATCAAATTCCAACATGGCTGATTCAAGCAGGAGGTAAACATTATGATATACATTAATTTATTTTTTCTACTTAAAATGATGAAGAATTGGTTCAGCAGTGGAAGGTGTCAGTCACACCTTGGGTGATTACACAGACTGTAGCAATTATCAAGGCATAACACTATTATCAAAAATATACCAAATTTTATCCAACATTCTTCTGTTATGGTTAACTCTACAGGTAGGCAAAATTACCTGAGATGATCAGCACAGATTTCATTGTAAGAGATCATCTACTGATCATATATTATACACCTGTCAAACACAAAACTGACATTGAAGTCCTTTACTCAAGAAAATGCAGCTGATTTGCAGTGTGGGTAGACTCCCTATAACACTCACAGGAAAACTTACATATCATTGCACAATGTAAGTCTTTTTTAAAAAAAATGGCATAGTTTTTTAACCAATACTGGTTGCCATTTGTTACATGTTTCATTTATAGGAATCCTGAAGTCTAATTTATGCATGGTTCTAACAGCAGAGAACACCACAGAAAATAACCGTATTATCATATGTGCACAAAATGTGACTGCAGTCAGACCAACATATATTTAAGTGGAATACAAGAGTCAGTGGCCAGAAGCTAAGGATGGTTGGCTTTCCCCAGCCCAGACCACTGCCAAGGTCAAATACATACTCCAAAGCACTCTCTCTACTTAGTGCAGTCTCTATTTCTCAAAAATTATACAGCTTTCATAACCAGAAAAACTTCATTACACATCTTTTATGTACAGTAAGTCCCGGAGTTACATAATCAATACATTCTGAAGGTAACGGTGTAAATTCAAAACTATGTCAGTTAAAGAATGCTTAAATATGATATACTTCTTACATATATATTCGCATCATTGGCTAGGTAAAACTAAAAGAAGCAGAGTGAAATGATGAAAATTGTAAGAAAAGAAATGTCAATATAAACACAAAGTATTACATAAACATACATACTGGATAAACACTCTACATTCTATACTAATGCTTGTGCAAGTTAAAGGGCCTAAACTGTTTAGATAATTTTAAAAAGTACTCATGTATCCATATGTCAACACATCCGGACAACCTGCACCCACGTCAATCACGGACTTACTACAGTGCCATAGCATTTGATAATGACTGTTAACATTAAGACGACCAGCTGCTAACCGTAGCCACAGTATTAATACTATGAAGAGCTGTGTAAATTCCTGCATGGCACAAATGGCATCCTTCCCCCACTGCATACAATTAAAAAATCTCAACTGATGAAAACCTGACAGTTACCCATGCAGATGTTTCAGCAGTTTGAAAATTATCACTAAGTGCTCCAAGATTAAGCAGCCTCCTTCTGGTAAAACAAAATGTGTTACTTCCAATGAAGAAAATAAGGCAGTCACACTTTGGCAGGAAGAATTCCGGGATATTTCCAGCCTCTTTGCGTGTAATAAGGTATGATTAATTTGCAATGTGTGTACATACCAATGTCACCTTCTTTACAGCTCTACCACTTCGCAGTTCCATGGAGGCTGCTGAGGGTTCTGAACGTTGCAAGCGACCACGAATTTGTATATCATACGAGCCTTCCTGTACTTCAGTATTTTGCAGATCATACTCCTGAGTGAAGTTATCAGCCTCGCATTCTGTCTCGTGCACATTTTCTGTATCAGCCTCACATTCTGTCTCATTCACATTTTCTGCATCCATCTCTGTATTCTGTTCTGTTTGGATGTCTGTATATTCTGCACAATCAAGTTTATCACTAGAGTAATGATCAAAGTTTCGAGCCTCATACTTCCTGTCAACCACACCCTTCACACGGACTTCAGTGGTCCGTTCTGTTTGGATGCCCGTATATTCCGTATGGTCAAGTTTACCATCAGAGTAATGATCAAAGTCATGAGCCTCATACTTTATTTCATCCAAATGTTTCACATGTACCTCACTATTCTGTCTGGCTAATACTGATGGAACTTTTCGATATGCTGTGCGATCAAGTTTACCATCAGCCTCTTCTGAGTTAATTATAACTTGTGTATGATTTTCAAATGCCTGGTCTGCAGAATCTTCATAAATGTTCGAATAGTGATCCTGTTCTCGTTCCTTCTCCGCGGAAGGTTCAGTATCTGTTGTGTCCTCATCACTGTATATCTGCAATAAAAAACAAAATACATGGACAAAATTATATGAGAGAGCCTAAGTAAAACAATGGGTGGGGGGGGGGACATATCACTAACCCACTGATACAAAATTTTACAGAGAGAGAGAGAGAGAGAGAGAGAGAGAGAGAGAGAGAGACCTGACAGGTCATTAACAGACCAACATTAAAGCAAAAAAAATTTTTTTTTTAAATATAAGTACAAGCTTTTTTTTTTGTGGACACACCATTTTGACAGGGTGTCTGTAACCTAACTGTCTGGTAATGCAGGAATCATGGTATGACAAATTGTGTGGGTTATGACAAATTGTTGTTTCATGGATATGTGACCAACATTCTCACATGACTGAAGAACCAAGCAGTGAATGAACTATAGGAACAGAAATAGCTGTATTCAAAGGAGATATTCTGATAAACAACTGCCCATATAATACAATTACTGTATCTTACTGCATAATCCACTGGATTAGATCTGATCTTAGGTTCAGAGTGTGTATTATATAATATTAAATCGATATATAACTATACTTTGCTGTATGCACTTACTTTGTGATCCACTTGTAGGCCAAGAATTGTTCTCAGTTTTATATCTGCATCCAGACATCCATGAACAAATTCATGGCACATCTCAAGTTTATAAACACAAGACGTACACAGCGCCACAGGCAGCAAATCTTCTGGTGTCACCTGAAGTGAACAAAGGGTATGAAATGTATCACTTCAGGGATATAAAAAACAGAAATATGAAACTATTCACACGTTTCCAATCTGAAACAGTGCAACAGGTCAGTCTTAATCAATGTACTGTGTTCCAGCCAGAGAATGGCACCTGTCTCACATTGTAAAAAATCTACTGTTTTGAAACCCCAGCAAATGAAAAGGAAATGACCCAAAAATGGGCCAAGGCACCACAGTGATGGTGGTAGTAGTGGTGGAGGAGGAGGAAAAGAAGGAAAGAAGAAGCAGGAGAAGTGGGAGGAAGAGGAGGATGATAAAAAAAAAATAGAATGACATACAGGTGAGAAGGAAAAAAAAAATCCGAAAAAGGTTGCCTTGGTAAAAGAATGTTTGTAACATCTGACTGAAGTGCAATATGAACACCTTCAAGGAGAGTCATCCTCGCTGTGTTGGTTCACCAAAGGTAAACAATAATTCAAGGGTATTACCGGCTTAACACAACTATATTGTCAGATACATATAAATATCTCAACTACATGTTTCGGCCCTTATGGCCATCTTCAGGTTGGATACAATATGTGAGGGAAGAACTACACTGTATTGTATCCAACCTGATGATGGCCATAAGGGCCAAAACATGTAGTTGAGATATTTATATGTTTAAGAATAAGAGACCAACTTGATATAACTAGTTATTAAGTTTTATTTCACTTCTTCTATGCTCAACATGTTTTGGACATTAATACATCCATCATCAGTAGCCTGCGACTTTTCTATTGTATCACCACATTGGTCATGTGTTCTGTAAAGATGGAGGTTTTTAGCATTAGTGTAAATTATACTATACAGAGGTGAATGCTTGGTGTGATGTGTTTAGTCACTTTGCTGCAATTGGTACACTTGTTTCTGTTGGTGTTGTCTGTTCTGGTATTTTCTGCTTATAGATTATGTGTTCTCATGTGTGCAGTGTGTTTTATTGGTTGATTGGCGATGCTTTGCTAATGTACTCTGGTGCTGTGAGTTTGAGATTGCATCTACCTTGTTTCGATGTGTGCTGGAGTTTCGGTGTGGCTGGGTTGGGGTAGTATCCGTGTAGCAGGCTGAAGCACAACTGGTCTGTTCATGTGGAGTGCGAGGGCTGGGGGTTAGTAACTAGTGACATCAAGTTGGTCTCTTATTCTTCAACTATCACAATGATGCACAGTCCAATATACATAATATTTATATGTATCTGACAACATGGTTGTGTTAAGACGATAATCCCCTTGAATAATTGTTTACCTTTGGCAATATGAACACGTTCAAGACAACAGTGGTAGTGTTGGTGGACAGAAAAGAATAGAGTAGAACAGAATTTATACGTTTCCAAAGGTCCTTCATATGACAAAGCTAAGGATGTAGAAAATGTCCTGATACAAATCGATACCTGTTTCAAATACAAAGATACATACATAACAATCATCTGTTTACAATGTTAAAAAGTCCATAAAAGATACAAGAATAAAAGCAGAGCAACTACCTATTCACAGTGTTAGAACAGAAGGAAAATCTTTCTTTGAACTATTGCAATTTTATCTTGCACATTTTGGGACAATTTAGAGTTTCCATTTGATGTAAATTCTTGTACAGAATACAAGTTAATATAAAATATTATTCTATAAGTGCTGGGTTAAAACAAATTTATATTGTGATATAAACTCCTGATGATTGCTGGAAGGTTAATGAGTAACCTGATTCCTGCATGACACACTCCTTTTTGATACCTTAAGCATTTGGTACATACACGTCATATCAATGCTGTGTGCTCACGTCATGAAATCTGAATTTGTCAGGGTTTCTCCATATTGTGCACAAGCGTTAATACGGAAATAATCTGCTGGCAAGCACAATAATTTTAAACTTCTTAAGTAATTTCCTACAAGAGATTTTAATTCTAGTTCCTATGATTAAACTAACAGTTTTCATTTGGATGTAAATTATCCTCTTGCTGTCCACCAAATTTCAGCAGAGGAAAATTCCACATGACGTAATGGAACAGAACTAACTTTCTACTTGCATCTGTGGTGTGACTGCCCCCAATGCACAGCATACAGAATTTAGTTTATGGATATATTCCAGGCGTTTTCCATTTTAAGTTATAGTCCAGTAGCAGACTAAGAAATTTGTTGGATCCTTATATGCCAATTGTTTTATTACCATATGCCATACTTACATCAACACAAATGTAGTTGTTAGTACAAAATTTCACGGAATTTCAAATTTTGCCAATATTACGCTAAGTTTATCGGCTTCAAACCAATTTGTTTAAGTTACTGAAAATGTCACTTGTAACACTTTAAAATCGCCAATTTCTGTACCAGCACCAGTCACGGTGGTGGTGGTGGTAGTTACCGAAGCTGGTGTACAAGTTTTATGTGATACATGCATTATATATTAGACATATAGAAGTACACTTATGAAATAAGACATTAATATAAAAATAACAGCAAGCACAAATAGTTGAAAGATGTTTTTCATGGTTGTACCACAAGAAAGCCAGCCATGACAAAAGCAAGGCAAAATAAGTGTTAAGTCTTAATCACTACAGGCAACAACATGCAAATCTTGAAAGGCAGCTACTATTATGAACCTTCTACCATGCAACAGTAAGTCAGCAAATAAAAACAGCAAAACAAAATTTGTACAAGTCTTCACCATTATAGGAAGATGTATGTGAATCTTCTCGCGGAGCTGCAATTCCACACCTTGCTCCCCGAACACAGGGACCAGTTCCTCACTTGTACATGCACACACACGACAAAAGAACTCAGTGCGCATTTTTATTGGTTCTTCCACTTTGCTTCCAGAATCAAACTGATCATCCAGTAAACCTGCACCTTCTGTAAGCATGAAGATTGGGCACAGTTAACACACTTTCATTTCCAGTACTCTGAATATTGTGAATGTGGCTTGGCTTATCAATACTTCGAGACTTGAATTTGTAGACACATAACTAGAGCATTTCAATGCCTTACTTTATTTAGATTTGATATTTATTACACTTTACAGAGAACTGCACAATACTGGCTCTTAGAACATTTACAAAATATTTTTCTTTTGTCCAAAGGTGAGGTTAAAGAAAGAGAAGAGTTACACCTCTCTTTTCCTGGAATAGAGTGGCAAGGGCACACCACTTACTAACCACACCCATCTTGGGCTAATGTTAAAGAAAGAGTAGAGCTATACCTCTACTCCCCCTTTGTGCCTTCATGGCAGGTTTTAGGGGGTCTACCTTTACCTCTGTATTATCTTCTCTTCCTCCAACTCCTTCCACAACATTTTAGACAAGTTTAAAATTCAGTCACTTATGAAATCTATACAAAATTACTTTATTGCAAACAACATGTAGGAAGAAAGAAAACAACAGAATACCCAACAAATCATACTATATTGGTCCAGGACAGAGATGTTTACAAAGACCACTGAAAAGCTGACATAGAACTGTAAAATGCCACACGACTTGATCCCTGACAGGATAATAAAGAGTGAGATATTTTAAAAAGCTAACTTTTGTTGACATACCTTCATCCCACTCTGATGGCACATTATATTCTCTATGGCTGAATATAACCTCTGGTTCCTGTTCTACTGGGCTTGGTGACTGCTGCTGTGGTTTCTACAAACAAATAACAGCATGAGTTTCGAAAACTCTGACCAACACTGTACTTGTATACTGAGAAATATCACAACAGTCTGCTAGGTAAAGTGTTAAGAAGTCTTGTTTAATGCACTATTTTTATAGCAACATCACAAAATCAGAGTATGCATAAATGTAAGTTTATTACAGATATCACAAATATCCGTTAAGGATGTAAGAAGACCTGACAGCTGTACCTTAGTACAGCATACAGATTTTTCAAATGTATTCTTTATGAAGTGCAGTACTCTACTCTCTAAGTCCATCTACTGTAGACATAAATCAATTCTTCCCTTCTCCAATCTTAATTATCTTGTGCTAAATTAATGTGGCAAAAATGAAAGGTATTGAAAACCTGGATACTTTGGAAAGTACATAAAAAACATGTGGAATGTTTAGAAATTTGGTGTTGGAGAAGGATGGAGTTCAACTGCACCATTTGTGTCAGAAATTAAGTATTACCGAAAGGCTAGGAAGACGTGAATATTCTACATACAATAAAAATGAAGGAAGGGTAACTGGATTGGTCACAGCTTGTGTAGGAACTGGAATCTAAAACACATTACTGAAGGAAAGAGAGTGTAGGAGAGAAGTGATGGGAAGATGAGAAAGGAGACATAAACAAATAATTGACAACCCTAAGGAAAAGATATGATACTGGAAATTGAAAAGGTAAGCACATGATTGCCCTTTACGGATAACTGAATTTGGTAAGAGGCTTTGGCCCTGTCATAAGACAGACCACAGAATGAATGAAATGAATGAATTAGAGAAACATATGACTAATGAGGCTAATTCAGACTGTACTAATTTCCTTGTAGTATCATAAAAAAATATTGCTGAAGAACATAAGCATGGCACCGACTGTGGCTACATTCTGTTTTCTTTGCATGATGATCAATTATGGAAAAATTAAAAATGGCCTTTTACATGCCAGGTTTTCTGCTGTGGCTAGAGCACTATTCAATTTAAATGCCCACCGTGGGACAGCATATTAAACTGAACAACTGAGGTAATGGCTAGCCAACTGCTCAGTTGAATACGTGGTTTTAAAAAAGAAAATACTGTAATTTGATTTTAACACATCTTAATTAGGAATCAGTACCCTAGAAGGGCTTCATAAATAAAAATGTTGCATTGTTTGTATCTATGCAACACAACACTGAGAATTAAAAGTTTTGACCCATTTTTACATCAATTGTGAAATCTCACAAACTGATTTATATTTTTTACCTTGTTTTTAAGATTATGTATTGAAAAACCTGATGATGATCAGCTAATGATCAAAGCATGCAGTACTTAAAAAAAAAAAATAATAATAATGGGCAGTTGTGTCTGACAGGAACAGGCTTGTTTACACCAACTTTTATTTTTTAAAAAGCAGCATGTAAACCCCTAATACAAAAGCATCACACTGTTTCTATATAAACATTTTCACTTAAACAGATGTGCATAATATTCACTGCACATGTTCCAGTACAAATACAACAACATTTGTTAAGGTACAGCGTGTCCCTATTATTACTGTACTGAGCATCACATCTGTCATGGAATAGTTGTGGCAGCAGCTATCTATGTGATACAGGTGCCATGCTATGTGTGGTGATGAAAGAAACACACTGTGTAACATATACTATACGACAGGCTTTTTAAAGTCTCAAACTCACCTTTTCAACAGAACGATACAAAGCAGGTATTGCGTTTTTGTTTAACTGCCTTCTGTTAACATATCCTGGTAGAAAACAATTCTTTTCAAAATGATCTGAGCAAAGTAAATGATGGGCTGAAGGTTTAAAATCTGGCTGACAAATGGCATGAACCCACTTCTTACAAAGTTTTGTATTACTTAAAGGAAACCTGTGAATACAATGAATTGTTATAATACACTGTGGATCATTCAAAAACTTCCAGTAATTTCACCATTTATATGATTTTTTTTTGAGAGAGAGGCCATCCCATTGTATATTATCAAATTTGTATAATATATTATGCACTGTCAATACACAACATACATCAAACAAGATGCAATAATTACAATTACGTTATACTGGCTACATGTTTTACCCATGGCGGGCCATCTTCAGGCCAACTAAGAACTGCACTGTACCTTAATGGATGTTCTTAGTTGGCCTGAAGATGGCAGGTCACGGACAAAACATGTAACCAATATTACCAAACTGCAATTATTGCATCTTGTTTGATGTATGTTGTGTATTGACAGTGCATAATATATTATACACATTTATATGATCTGTTTTCTAAATGATCACTCATTTTTCACGCATTAAGTCTTCAAGGCAGCAGCTACATTTAAATGTTCAAAGAATTTATACTGTAGGTCTTGGGTTTTCATGCCAGTAAAGGCTTACACTGTTGTCTTCTAATTGTTAACATAATGTAGCCATGTGGGTACCATTGCCTGCAGAAACCTATGGCCTCAGTCATCAGGGTTAAAGTATTATACCATCTAAATAAAACACTAGGAATACCCCCACAACCAAGCAAGCCAGAGTAGCAGCAGTAATATAAATTTTTACACACAAATTAACAGATTAAAATTTCAGTCACGGTACTGAATTTTCTAAGATTTTCCGCAGCATCTCTATGCAACTGCTGGGATAATACAAAGACTGCTCTCTTGAAAATAACAGTCTCATTCCAATCATCACAACCAATCACAAACTATCACAACCAATTTCATGCCACAGACTGAATTTACAGTCAGTACATAAGGAAATGCAGAATATTCAGTGGCTATATCTCCAAAATGGAATGCCATATTACAATTCTTGCACCACTTTACAGCCCATACATCAGAAGCACACAAATCCCAGATGAAAGAGTGCCACAGTAACTAATTTTGTATGTTGGCACATAATATATGTGAGTCCTTAATATGGTACATGCTTCATGTCATCCTTCTGCCAGCTAGAATTTTGAAGTGGCTCCTAGATTCTTTAAATGCGCGCACCTGCCATACACTACCATTCAATGTCAGAATTTGGCATAAAATCCACTTCACTCATGAGTCCTCTTCCTCGAGCATTGCAATAATCACATGGAATTTTCAGAGATTACTGCGGCATGGCAGGATGACAATCCCAACCTGCTGACAAGCATTCTGTGAATGTCTACTGATCAAAACAAAAACAAATGATAATCTCAACAACAAATGTTAGATACTTTTGCAACTGTTCCTCTTTCCTTCTCAAGGAAAGTGGTAAGACTGTCTTCCAGGTTCCAGAAAGTTATGCAAAAAGCTGGGGCTTATGTTGAAATGTGATACTAAATGTGAGTGCATCGGCTCTAAAATGGCAGAAGAAATGTAGCAATACAACACTCCACGTATGAGATACACCCATCTAACATTAAGTCCTTACCTTACAATAACCTATGTAATTGTAGTAGTATAACTAAATAACCTATAAATCACTTAAATAATACTGCAAATATAAGGGCATTAAAAAACCATTTCATCAACTTCCCCAGTCTCCATGACATATTCTGACACAATACCTCAAAAGGATACACAAATTTCCTTTCTCTTTCTGAGCATCTGTGTAATTTGAGACTACATGACCCACATAGTTATTCAGTACATGATATGAAGCAAGAAAGAAGATTCTAAAGTCAAAGCCCTTCACACACCATGTGCTTTGGCAATCATAAAGGCTAGGCATAATGATGTGTAGGATCATATTGAGGAGAATGTGTTGGGCAATAATACCTCCCAGAAAAGTATCTGAACTGATGTATAAAGGTACTTTATTCACCAAACGTATTTAAAACAACTTTTTGCCTAGCGAATACAAATACCTGATATCTTCAATGTGCGACGTCTTATGTACCAATGAAAGTTAGCCATAAAACAAAAATAACTGTATTGACATTTTACCATACAGAAAATAGGTTAACACACGTACGTTGTATGTTGTTGCTGAACCCCACTCTTCTTGCAATAAATAAAACTGTGCATCTAGTACGCAGTAATATGGCAGTAGTATAAATGCGTCTGGTGGTGTTGTGCAAGTACGACGAAATCTGCAAGTCTTTTGCGTGTCCATCTCTACACTCCGTTTACTGTACGGATTACACATAATGCATATTAAAGCGAATGAACGTAGGATTAAGTTACCTTGTACTGTAACACATTCAGTCACTCTTCGAAATAACACAAAGTGGGGACTTCTTTAAATTTAGGAAATTCTTGAAAAGGAATGACGGTTATATGGGCGCCTGACAGGGTGACAAAACTCGTTTCCATTTGAAATGGAAATCGCGCTGTAACAGTATAACACAACCTTGTACTGAAAACGAGTGCCACATAAAAGCCGGTTAAAGTACGTAGCAATTTACTCTAATACTTCTCGGTGGGTACGAAGAGAACGTGGCTCTACGACATAAATATTTGAATGTATATTATACTCACGGATGATAAAGCATGTTTTGCTAGCCTGCTTACACTACAAACTAAAACTTGATGCTAATTGCATGATCGACTACTATATTTTCATTAGGGGTTATTCCATAATACCTGTGGAATGTTACATTTCTCTTGTTATTCCTCCTTGAATTCGTGCAATTAACTGCCGAACATGACGCCACCATTCTCTGATGCACAGACATTCCCTGCAAATGGCGGCACTTGTCGCTAACAAATTACTACCGATTCTCGGGTTACCACTACAGCAGCGCTGATATGCATTGCAGAACCTTCTGTGTGTTTGGCGAGACTGATAGTGGTTGAGGAATTTTTATACTGAAGAAGTTTCAACGTGAATGGATTAGAATGGAATAGTTGGTCAACTGGCCAAGAATTACTCAACATTTTATGGAACCCAAAGCTTTACTAACCATATATAGAAGGGGCCACCGTTTATTCCGATCCTTCGTCAGATAAAACTAGCCTGCACCTTCTTATCTTTGTGGACATAATTTGCATTGGTTGGTCCATCGAACCATATCTTACTAGCAGTCCCTTCCTTCCTCTCCATACTTGCTACATGCAATGGCAATATTATCACCCTCAATTTGATCATGGAGTATTTTGTGACGATTACAAATCACGAAGCTCATGCAGTAATTAGCCTCCCGTCACTTCCGCCGCACTAGATTCAAATGTCTTCCCGCTTGCCCTGTTATTGGACGCCGTCAGCCTGTGTTCTTCCGTAACTGTGAGAAACTTTCATACCAATACAAAATGAGCAAATGTGCAGTTTTGTACGTATATTCATGTTTTCTGACAGCAGTGAGAAGACGAAAATATTCTGGACATACTGGTAGCAGGTACTCCTTATTTTGAATATGCTTTTGGTTTCTCTGTGCAAGCAATTTTGATTTGTTGCAGGTATTTCAAGCTTCTGACATTTGCAAGCATTAATTATTTTTTATGTTGTGATTTTATGCACTATTCTTTGACGAGTTGTGAAAGAGACTTTTTTGTTTCCTCAGCATTCACTTCAAGACTAACCACCTTACTTATGACTCATAAATATTGTGGTTTTCTTTATAGTTTTTATGTCCTCACCCAACCAGCTCCATAGTGTATATCCAAAAGTGATCTGTCACTTTCCTTCCCTCCTGGTTTTCTTAGGTAGTGTGCTAAATTGGACAAATTACATATGGATTAAGAACATTGAAGTAATTTGCATAAAAATATTCTGGGAAAACCTTACATCTGCTTTCATTAGAATATGCAAATTATGTTGTGACTCTACATTACTGCATATGAACATAGAGCAGGATAGGTAATGACAAATTTGTGTGTATTAAAGAGTCCAAAATATATGGTTATAGGCAATTCTGTTAAATTACCAATACATACTATTATAAAGTAAGGGCCATTATCCGGTCGATATCACATACAGACGATGTATAAAATGTGTGTACAGTATGCATCACCATTAGGCAATGCAGCTCATGTATATACCAAACAAATTACCACACTAAACATGTACATTATAATTTTATACTCCCTGATGTTGGAAATGCAACTGCTGAAACGTGTATGACAAAAATCGTACTCTGTGCATATGTTGCTTTGGTAAATAAAATACATATACGTTACAGTACAATGAGCAGTAGAAACTTGGAAAAGTAAAATTAACAAAAGGTTACTTGATTTCTACATACAAAATTGCAATACAATATAACATTATTTACATTCAAACATCTACTTCAGTCTCTTCAATCCGATTGTGTGAATGCAGCCCATTCACTTTTAGTTATGACATGTTGCCTACATTAACACACTGTACCAAACATATCAAAATTTAGCTCAATATTTGACTGTACTACGTACATACAGAATCTGATGGTCTAAACAATCATTACTTCCACAGTGTCCAGTTTGTAGTCTTCCCAGATGTGACATGTTGTAGTTTGGTAAATGAGTAGCAGTGTTAAGGTGGAGCCTGCCGCTACATCTTGCGGGTAGAAGAGTTCCATAACAATGGTACCTATATCTACCAACCTATGTGGTGTCATATTCCACCAGACCATGGTCTCAGTACACACTGCTGTGAGAATCTCAAACGAAATTACTCCCTTCAAACACTTCATGAATCACCTTAACATGAAAGTACCACTTAACTTCTCAATAAATATATGCTTTATTTACATTCAAACATTATCACAGACTATTCACATATAAAGTTGTTAAATTCTAGTCTACTTTCCAAGACAGGAACAACACACAAAACAGTTATGGATCGTAAGACAGACTTGAAATGCATAACATGGAATTGAAGCTCCACAAATGTCACTGCTGTTATTTCCAGTTTTATGCCTGATATGGCTCAGTATGATTCTGCCAAAAATACAGTTTATATGTGGTCTTATTACTACATACACTACAAATTAATTATTAAAGTCATATGTTTTAATACTAAGTGATGTACAAAAGAACTATGAAGTCCACCTAACTTACACAGTCCATCAATCAGACACTAAACACAATATATAATAGTATCGGTAGCAAAACTACTTCACTGCGGTGACATTCTAAATGCGTGAATACGAAGTTCAATGTAAGCTTGGAAGACAGTGCACAGTGTTACATAATACTGGATCAGCGATTTTAAATGTTAATATAAGAAAGAAATTTCTTGAATCTTAACAGACTATTTTGAGGAAAAAAAAATATAACATAACATGACAATTAAAGACAAGAGATTCGAAATTTATATATATGAGATCTAGAATAGTATACAGAAGGACAGGCACCTAAGTGGCCAGTGCACTTTGATTGTTACGTGTGAGATCTAAGGTTAGTGGGATTTCAAAAAGTCAAGTTTCTTCCTAAATGAGTTGTGTGGTTGACTGGTGACTACTGTGGCCAAGTTTTAAAAATCTGAATTCAAGTCTGAAATCCATGACAATCATGTATTTTCTCATGGAATAAATGTACTTATGTCTATGGATCGGTGGCTCCAGAATGAAGTTTTCATACCTATCAAACCATCTACCAAACTATGTCACATTACATCCAAGGAGACCATAGCCTTTAAATCCACCATCTTGAGAACCAAAAATCCCAAAAGGTCTCTACTGTTATATACACACATTTTTACAATTATTATTGTTGCATATAGGCCTAACTACAGGGCACTACACCTTATGAGACCAGACCAATGATTTGTTACTTGGATGCAAAACATATCACTTGTGTATTATAACACTTACTGATCGGGTCAGCAGTGTTGATGCAGCCCTCGTGTACTTCTGTGACACTCAGTTTCAATCCTTGCTGTAAATAAGCTGTCCTAGCAAGGTCTGGATTTCCTCAGGCTCAACATGTCAATATTTTGATATTATTTTCCTCCCACATTGTTCCCAGTTAATGAAGATTCATGTCTTCTAGGACACAACAATAAGTCAAAGAGCAAATAGTTCCTGGTGTTTCAAAGGCATTACAATCCTCAGAAATGTCTGGCACCACTTGCCTAACGACAAAGTGTCACAAGCCAGAAAGCTTGAATCCTTACCAACACTGCTGTGAGAACCTCAAATCTCATATTCTTACTTACTGTTGGATAATTGCTATCACATTGTATCATTAGAAAAGACAGAATGCATGTGATTATAAAACCATGTTGGTCTCTCCATCCACAATAACCATACTGGTATACTACTTGTATGTATGTGTGAAAACATACAATACCAACAGATCCCACATGCTCATAAAATTCAATTAAAACTACCTTCTGACAATGAGAAGTTACACTGAATGCATGTTGTAAGTCAATTAAATTAATTTAAGTGGTAAGGGTCATAATGGTCGTACAGTAGATTTTAGTTTAAAACTGCTCACAAAAACTAAAATCAAATAAAGCAAGTGAGATATGCAGGTCTTCAGCAGTGAATACCAAGATTACTGTCTTCTGGGATGTGCATCTGAAACATATCTTCAGAATGTGACATCACATGCCAGGAGACCATAACCCTAGTCATCTTATATTTCAGTTTTTATGTACTGAAATATTCATATGAACTTCTATGGCCTTCAAAAACTTCAGTTTTGGAACAAAGAGCACTGCATATTACACTCTTTGGTCAAAGAAACATCTTGCTGTACTTACTGGACTTCACAGAAGTGTGTTTATTACCAGGACATCTGAATGCAACCAATCAGATACACAGAATCTGAAAATTTAATATCCTGTACTGAAAAAAAAATCTTGTGATGTATGTTACTGTATTAAGATTTTGTGTATCTGAACAAGCATCAATGACAGCTGAAACAGGGAGGTACTCCAGTGTGCAGGTTACGGCTAACAAGTACTCACCATTCAAAACTAGCATGTTTGATAAGTATTACACAAGGCCTTCGATCTTCCGATCTGGATATGACTCATGAAATGACTTTAGACTGAAGGATTGTAGAATGTTAAGATACTTTTTATGTGCAGCAAGAAATTTGTGACTTAATATCTGTAGTGCATTTGGTGACACACATGTCAATACAAATTTATATTAATAATTCTAGTTACACGTGTAAGAAAATATTTATCAACTACATAGACTAGTGAAGCCTTCAATTTATTACTGAATACTCAAAACAAATGATTATCATAAGAAATCATTAATTCATTACCATGGTCTGTCAAAGGTCAAGTTTAAACATGTTGGGAAATGACCAAAGGGCATAACATATCTGGTGCACTTACTCTGCTACTGTCCATTATTTATACTGTGTGCATTATCTTGTAAATATATATTGTTTCTTCTGCTTTTCTCATAAACTGGGAGATATCATGTTTCCTGTATTTGTGTAATATGCAAGATTTTTAGATAGTCAATTGTTTCTTTAGCCTCGGTTAGTACCTCACAGAACACATTATTTCACCACCATAAAATCGATCACATTCATGTACCTAGGTATTTCACATGAAGTGAACGTTATATTCCCCTGATTTAAGCCAAAATTGGACTGTGTCAACAAATTTTAGTAAAAATCCCAAATATGAAACAGCATGAAAATCTGTCTTCACAGAGGTGTACTGTTCTGTGGAGACAATTGGGTGCACACGATGAGGCTATTAGTTGTTGTTTCACAACTGTGCCTCAATAAGGTGGGAATGAATTTAATATAAACTTTATTACCACATTTATCTGAAGCATGAATGCAAGACTTCAGTATGGGAAACATTCGTACCAATGCTACAAGAATGGACTACTGCACCCACTGCTACTCAGTGTGGAATAATGTTATATATATATATATATAGGTGGAATGAACAAATATATATTGCACTGCAGTTACATCTCACCATCTGAACCCATATTCTGCATTGTGAGGCAAAATATGTGAAGGACAGGCCACAATTAACATCATTTGTACAAAGCCTGAAGCATCATTCAGTACTCAGGCCGGTAAAATCAACAGCTAATATGTACAGGTATACAATTAAAGGTACAGTTTCCCTGTACATGCCATGATGGCAAATAGGGGGAGTGGAAGTATTAGGTCTACTCATTCTTAATCTTGGCACTAGACAGAGGCGTGTGGCTGGCTTCATGCCCTGGCCGCTTTACCCCTGCGGGAAGAGGAAAATCCCTCAATCATCCTGTCTGTAGCCTAGACACTATACCAGCTGCATTATCCTGGCTTCTAGTAGTATATACATTTAACATTAAAGTGATAGAGTAAATTAAAATTAGTTTAGTTATGTTTAAGATTTGTCACATATGGAAGGAAAAGGTTAGGGGTTGACTCTCCAAATAAAGGGCCCCATACATTCTAAGTTAAACTTTGCAGTTTAACTGTGTAAAAAAAAAAAAAAAAACTGCACAAAACTGAACTGAATGTTCTCTGGCACAGCACAGGATTCCCACCAGGTTTGTCAGGTTATTGTCAGTTCTGCGTGTCTTCTTGTGTGCGTGACTATGGTGGATAAAAACAAGGGTGTCGTTTGCTATTTGCTAGCCACATCAGCCATAATGTTATCCGTAAAGAAGAAAAGAAAGTGTAAAATGCGGAGTAAGAAGTGGTATTTGAAAAGGAATATATCATGCGATGTTCAACCGCTGAATGAATTGCTAGAAACGGATGTGCCTTGAGATGATGCTATTGTGGTGTTGGCAGGTAAACTGAGGAAACTGTGCGATTCCCTGAGTGAACTGCGCAGTTCTGTGTGTGAAAGACGACTGGAAAGGACAGTTCTGAGGCCTGCGCTATTGCCTGTCAAAACTGCGCAGTTCATTCAGTTTTTCCACCAGGTATGACATCACACAGTAAAATCACTCAGTTTAACTTAAGAGTGTATAGGGCGCTTTACACTCAGGTTTCTTATGGTCTGCCTAGTAAAAACTGTACAATTCACTGCTAAATAATAAAATATACAATTAATATATTCCACAGGTAAAATTATAGTACTATTTGCTTTCAAAATATGTTATCTTCTTAATTCTGACATAGTTGATCTTCATGCAGGAAACAGTATCAGTACGTGAACGTACATGAAGTTATACTTCTGTACATTAAAGTCTAAAAATAAATACAGCTGTTCTTCCTCATTAATGCTGAGCAAATACTTCACAGCTTCATGCACACAGCTCTGCTTCACACGTATAAATACTCGTCACTTTGTCAGACTTCATAAGTGTAGTGTGTATTCAAATACAAAAACAGTTTTGGATACTTCAACACTTCTATCTCTCTATCCGCAGCATGGGAAGTTTTACAATCACATCACAACAGGAATATGTGTGTGTACAAACTCCTGCATTTATGCTACTAGAAGCATTTCCTGATTTTCAGTCATTCAATAAACGAGGCATTCCTTCCTATATTTTATCGATGAAAGCCAAGAAAATCTGTAAGTCTGTCATTCCAGTCTTGGAACCAACGCAAGATGGGTGGTGGTTTGGAGGCTGCAGAGCCTGGTTCTGTGGGCATGTACTCCTCTCCTCTGATGCAGAAGTAACTCCTGATAGGACTGCGGCACATGGGACATCTGTCCAACTTGCCAAAACAACTGGCACAGATGCAGGTATGCCGACATGGCAGAAGAGCTCGTGACAGAGGGAAATATTGGCAAACAACACACAGCTGTTCTCCTGCGGCATTCCACACGGAGCCACTGTCTTCATCAGAGGCCGTAGTGCATAGCAACGTTGTTGGTCCCCCTCGTCGCATTCTCCCATTCTCACTGGTGCTGCAGTGTTCTTGGATCCCAAGTGACACTGATGGTTCATCTTCATAAGTAAGGGGATTCCCTGTGGCTAGGTATAATTGCTGAAACAAATTATACATATCATTCATAGGACACAGCAATACTGCTGCCATTCCTGAAGTCATTCTTCTTTTTCTCTTCCCTGTCTTTGCTTCTCCATTACCACATGTTTCTCCATTTCATTCCCTTGGTGTACATCTCACTTTTCTTCAAATTCACTTCCCCTTCTGCCTTTCAACCTTTACAATTTTCCCCACTTTTGTCTACCCTTACCTAACACACTAGACAGTCCTCCTCACACAGTCCTCCTCACCACTTATATCTCTCTTACCACTTCCTTATCACTATTTCCACCCGTCCTCTGTATTCACATACGACATCCTTCTCCTGTCCTCTCCTGCCCCACATAGATTATAATGACCCTTTCTACGTGATTCCCTGAAGGTCTGTGCCAATGGTTGCCTCATTACACAAATATTGTTGGACAACGTCCACTGTTTGAGGTACATATGCTATAAACAATGTGTCAGTCATTAGATCTGCTTCCATCATCAGGTAAAGTAATTATATACAACCTACTGTGTTGAGTCCGGTATATCCTTGGCCAGACACAGAGATTAACTTGACAAATACAATAGATTTTAAAATATTAATTTTTGTCTGACAAGAGAATAAGAGCCACTGTCTAAAAAGCTGTGTATACCCAATATACCTCATGCCCGTCAATTTTCTACCCTTCTCTCGCAACTCCCCAAACACTCCCACACATCCTCCCCATCGTGAACTCCCAGAGTGTTTTATATCTTCACCAAAATCCTGCACCCCTCTAAAAAGAAACAACCGTACAATGGAGAGGTGAACTGAAATATAAAATACAGAAAATATGAGTAATAACAGGCATGATTTCTTTTGAGATACAATTGTCCCTGTGCAAGCCATGAAGGCATAGAGTGAAAGCAGAGATAAAGCTCCATCCAGTCTTAACCTTGACATTAGCTGAAGCCAGTGGTGTACTGAAGGGGGGTTTGGGGGCTTCAAACCCCCCCCCCCCCGAAATTCCGAAGGCCCTCCAAAATCGTGCCAAACTCAACCCGATTGTGAAAACTGTTAAAAATTGCTGAATTTAGGATGCCAACACCCCAAGACGTTCGGAAAAAAGGCAGTAAAATTCTAAAACTACCGCCGGTTTGCAATTGTTTTACATTAGCAATGACAAATAAATTGGCTGTCATCATAAATAGTCTTAAAAGTACCAAAAATTAAGAAAATTTTACTACATGAAATGAAATTTCTTGTACCAAATTACAGCTGCCTCCAGAACCCCTGACTAGGGGGCTACTGACCCCAGATCCCCATTCTCTGTCCTTTGTCCTCAACTGAATTTGTTGAACTCCCCCCCCCCCCCCCCCCCCCAAATTACTTGGGGAACCCCCGACGAGATAGTCGTGTGAGTTTCTCTACACAACCACCCCTCTCAAAAAAAAAA
>Ga0131853_10005675_pt1 | contig 22526 bp, 17 predicted proteins | sample TergutLab28metaG_FD_92764 | JGI IMG/M metagenome (GOLD analysis project Ga0131853, IMG submission 92764) | Labiotermes labralis P1 segment gut microbial communities from Petit-Saut dam, French Guiana - Lab288 P1 (version 2) (version 2) | ecosystem: Host-associated > Arthropoda: Insects >...
AAATGAAACAGAAATAAGAAAAGTTTTGTAGAAATGGAAAACATTGCCAGCAAGTTCAGATTACAGATAAAACAAGAAAAAGCAAAATATATGATAGTGGAAAGGAAAAACAGTTTAAAGAAAAATAAAATAGGATATTTGAAAATAAAATATTACAAATTTGAAAGATCGGAAGATTTTAAATATTGAGGAGTTATACTTAATGAAGATAGCAGTAACTAAATAGACTTGCAAGAAAGAATGAAAAATGCTAACGAAACATATTTTATGCTACACAGGTTTTTTAAAAATAAAAACATATCAAAGAAACTAAAATTAAGACTAAAGAACACATTAATAGACAAAACGTTAACATATGCATCAGAAACTTGGGACACTAACAAAGAGAGATAGAAAGCAATTGAATATTTTTGAAAGGAAAGTGTATGTAAAAGAATTTTAGGCCTAGTATATAACAATGAAAAAGAAAACTGGTGGATATTAACCAATAAAGAAATTTATGCAAGTGTTAAAAGACCAACTATAATAGAGATAATAAGGTTAAATAGATTACATTAATTTGGGCATGTACAGAGGATGAAAGAAAATAGAATTCCCAAAAGGATATTATATATGAATTTGGGAACAAAAAGATTGAGAGGTAGACCAAAAAATAGATGGCAGGTTGAGGTGAGAATGGGTGGAAGAATAGTTGGTGGAGAAGGGTGGCAGGAAGAAGTACGTAACAGAGAGGAATTGAAGAAGCTCCTGAGAACAGGAAGAAATCATCACATTCTGCACATGCCAAAGGAATGAATGGATGAATTTTAAAGCTTTTGAGTTTCGGTGTTGAAACTTCTTTGTGCATTGTAAATGGAACTTCAGTTATTGTTTGCAGCTTAAACCAAATTGTAGTAGTATGTTTTGGGTTCAACAAATGGGCATATATTCAGATATTTCTTCCTTATAGTTTGTCATGATTTGGAAGCTTTTGAAGCAGTGAGGAGCTGTTCTTAGCTTCATGCTCTGTCTGGTGTTAGCTAATGCACTGTCTGTAGAGTAAAGTTTTCAAAGTAATTTATTTTAAGTAAATGATATTTCATGGATAGAAATAGAATATTTAAAAATGACCATGTGTTATACAAAAATTACCTCTTCTGCTTTGTTGCTTCTGCTGCCTCAGTTTATCTGTCAACATGGCAATTCTAGTTGTGGCCCTCTTATCTCCAAATTCATCCCACTTATGTGTCATGAAGGTACTAGTAAACATAAAGCTGTCCTTGTACGTGCCACGAAGGCATATGGGGGACTGGAGGTGTAGCTCCACTCTTTAGTAATCTTGACACTAGATGAAGCTGAGTGGGTTTGTTACATGCACTGTTTGCCTGTGGAGAAACAGCCCTAAGCACGCATTTAATAGGCTGACAACTTTGTAGAAGAGATAAATCTTATGTCCCTGTTGGGAATGGAGCCATGATGCCTTCATAGGCCAGCCTGGTCAGTGTGCCATTGTGGCTCACAGTCATGTGTCATATCTTCTCTGAAAATCCTAAAGTATCCTCTTAACCTCATACTGTCAGGAATAGGAGATTTTAAATCCTGATTTTAACTCAGCAGTGGTGTTACTAGCAGTAATGAAAAACTGCAGTGGTTGGCCACCTGAATGATGCACATATACCACTGCAGTATTGCATGATGCAGCCAAATAAGGGTAATAGATGGTACAGCAGTAAAATTATGAAAATTTTTATATTGCAGAATTTTTGTTTCAATAATAGATGCTGATAAAAATTGTGAAAAACACTTGTTAATTACTTTTAATTAGATCCATATGTGAAACTCATGAATGTAATATGTTATCATCCTTTGTGTGTTACTAAGATTTCTAGTACTAGTGTGTGATCACCATTCTTCTTTGTGTACATGTCTTGTTACATAAGTAATAGAAACAAAGCTGTAATGCAATATGTATTTCTCCCACAGGCAACTACCTTCAGAGTTCCAGTGGTCCAAGGCCCATGGCAATTTTTGAATTGTTGGATTATATAGTAAATGAACCACCACCCAAACTTCCAGCTGGTATATTTTCAACAAGTTTCAAGGACTTTGTTGACAGCTGCTTGAGAAAAAATCCTGCTGAGAGGCCAGACTTGAAAACACTCATGGTAAGAGCAGCTGCATTAGACACAGTTTGTATGCAAGCATGAATGATATACTGACAGTATGGTGCTGTTACCTGTGGTGTATATCGTTATGGCCTGAGCTGAAGGTGTACATACATGAAGCCAGGGGTGCATAGATTTTCCAAAAATCTAGGTGCCACATTAAAATTCTAAGACACCAGAAGGGTGACATGAAGCAAGTTATGTATTGAGGACCCACAAATTTTAAGTCCCACCATACAAAAATTAGTCACCCTGGCAACTTGACACCTGGGATTTGTGCACCCCTGCATTGAATTTATTAATCACTGTTTTGCAATTTAAATATCCCATCTAATTTCTTGTCTTCAGGAACATTATTTTCATCCTAGTCACCATCACTGTCCATTTCCCCTAAATCTGGGCTAATAGGCATGCAGAATGATATAACCAAGAACCTAGGATAAAGAAGGGACCTTTTCAGGCCTCATACTGTTGTTTGTGATCCACTTTCTCACCTGTACAATTTCACACTCCTAACCCCTCTAACCTTGCTGTGGTTGTGTCGGGCCATATTACTTTCAACTTACATATGTAATCAAAGCACTTCCTTCCCGGACTAATTTCATCATATACCTGGGTGTAATTCCATCATTCTGAAGATGTAAGCAGAATGCTCCCCAGAAAACTGGTGTCAACCCACAGTCCTACAAAGTGTCAAAACTCAGAAAACTTCCATCTGATCAGTACTTGCCATGGAAGCTTGAAAACCTATGTGATTGATATTTGTTTTACAAGAGTAGAGGGACAGACTGCTGGTATTCTTGTGCAGTATAGACTTCATGGTCGGGTGTGTTGTGTGTGATGGGTATGATGCAGTAAATGTAACGCAGAATCAGCATTTCTCCTTCCTAAATCATTGTGTATACTGTACACTGGACTAATATGCTGCATGTATATCATACATAGGGTCTTGTGAAAAGAGAACATTCCATGATGGCATATAATTAATGAAGTTGAGCTCTGTTTTTTGTTGTAATTTCAGAATCATGAATGGGTAAAAAAAGCAGAGTCAGAGGATGTTGATATTGCTGGTTGGGTTTGCAAAACCATGGATTTGTTGCCCACAACGCCAACCAGGGTAGCACCCAACTTCTGAGAAACCTGTTGTTATGGTAGGACAGCTCGATGACAGTGCTGTTCTTGGCAACTTTTGTGATGTCATGGTGCTTGCCGTAGCAAGCAGTGAGTTGATTAACATTTTTTCAAGTTAGATTTTTCTCCAGAGATGTAAATATTATGGAAATATATTGATCACTGTGTATGTGTATATACGTATATATAATAGTATTTGCCAAGAATTCTTAAGAAGTTCTCAACACATGTAATGGAATTATTGTGATTTAATTTTTGCCTTCTACATGCAAAGAAATATATAGTGTACCTTTACTGATTAGAATGAACAGTTAGTATGAATTTTAATATTAAATTATTTGTGATATGTATATATATATTGCTGGTGTAATGAACTGTAACATGCCAGACAGAAAATGAACCATATTATACTATGATTTTAATATTACAGGTCATGAAAGAGTGTACATTTTGGTTTATTAAGTTACAGTCACTGTGCAGACTGAGAAGAAATTTTGTTGAACGGCACATGCGATAAAAAGTGCGTGATAGACCAGAATTCTTCCTGGTCTTGTTAATGAAAATTATTGTTATTTCATTGTGTGTGTGTGTGTGTGTGTATAAAACAGGTTTTTTTTGTTTTACAAATTTACCAAATATACACACTTGTGGTTGGTACCATGCCAGTCATTATTAAACGTGGACCTGCTATTCAGTAACCTGCGTGTGTATTTGTGTGTGGATGTAATACATCTGTCCTGTTGAAATGCGATATAAACAGGTGTATTGTGTTTGAACATTTTGATATGTTTAGTTGTCATACAACTAATTTTGCGCTATGAAGTTTGTACTGTAATGATCATAGACCACTTTGGTATTACAGAAAACTGAGGAAGGTAATCACTGACATACAGTTTCTATGCGAAACACTTCTATATATCAGTATTATGTATGGAAAACGTAACCGCCTAAAGCATATGAAGTATCCTGTTTATCCAAATACACTGTGCACTTCCTTGCAAGAGTGTTACATTAAAATATCAAACATCTGATATTAGAATTTGTATAACAGTATTGACCTTCACTGAGAAATGAAAGATTTGGTGCAGTATGAGGATCATTTTCCTGTCTAAGCATGACAGCTGTCAAGATAAGGTGCTGTGCATGAGCAAAGAATATTGTATTTGAATGTATGGTTTACAGTTTAACTGATTAGTAACTGCACAGGAAATTGTCATTTTTAAGACTGTTTATTTGGGGGATATGTGATATTTGAATAAATGCAATATTACATTTCTTCTTCTCCATTTGCTCATGTAAAACTTTATGGCACCATATTCACTCAAATTCTGAATAATGTCCCTTATCCAGGCACATACTGCCATGCTTCAGTGACCCTAACAGTCTTAGAAGCAAAACAAAGACTTTGTGCTTAAATTAAAAATAGGTAAATCTTCCCAGTATGAGTCCACTAAATAGCAGAGGAAATAAAACCTCTGCACTTTTATTTCTGATGACGCAGATTCTGGAATAGTGCAACATACATGCCAAACCACTACAAGGATGTAGCTCTGAATGGCATTCAGATTTTCTCACTGAGAAGATAAACAATGGCAAATATATATCATATAGTATATCAGAATATCATAATTTTAGAAGTAGTAGTTTTATATAACTGTACAATCACTCAAACTTCACATTTTCATTTTTGAGAATCTCGGGTATGAAATTTTGCAGTAGTTACATTATTTTAACCAGTGTTATTTAGTAAGAGTTGGCAACAGGACACTTGGGAACAGTGTTGGTGGTAAAAAGCCATTCTTTTATTGTGAGTATATTTGCAGGATCAGTGAGAAATATGTTAGATTGTCATACTGTATGTAATGACACCACATAATTTTACAGATAGCTACAAAAGTTGTGGAAGTCCCTGTTGCTTCCATCTTCACTTTACCTTGAAGCTGGATGCAACTGGCTGATGTTACATTTGCCCCTCTTTAATCAGTTTTTTTCCTGTCAGTGAATATTCAGACTGATCTTCTGGGATGACAGTGAAAAACGAAAAATACTAGACACGATGACACATAGTCTGATGGGTACTAACATTTAGGGGAGACCTGCTGCCTGCAGGTAGAAGCAGCTGGCAGTTTGGTGCTGAAAAGAGATTGATACGTGGTCTGTCAGTCACATTGTTCATTGTTACTTGCAATTATATGTGTACAACATTAATTCATCCCATGCAGGAAGGCACAAAAGTCTTTTCACTGGAAATAATGAAATACCTACTGTGTTATTGCTGTTTTGATCAATGTAGCTAATTAATCTAAAAGGATCAGGGTCAGTGCTCAGAGTCACCACTAGCCAGAAATAATGTTCACTAGAACTGCAGAGCTTAAAGAATTAGTGAATTCATATTCATAGAACAGTGACGAAGACAGGGCCACCACTTGCTAACATACTTGCAGGGTATGGTACCATATAATGAGGTATAATGAACTCCATTCAGTAGAATTGTTTTCAGGAAGCTAATATACGCAGCTTATTGGATGAGTAACTAACTAACTCTGTGGAGTAGAGTCCTTCCTGAGAAGGTAATAGGCCCTCAGCCGGTCAAGAAATCCCTGTATTTTATGGAACCCAAAGGTTCATTACTGCATTCACAAGAGCCCAACACCTGTCCCTACCCTGAGCCACAGCAATCCAGGCCATGCTCGCCCATCCCACTTCTTGAAAAATCCATTGTAATATTATTCTCCCATCATGTCCTAAGTCTTCCATATGCTACTGACTAACCAACTAACTAACTACATGGAGTAGTTCCTCCTGTAAAGCTAAACAGGTCCTCAGCTAGTCAAGAAATTTGTGGCATTGTATAGAACTCAAAGGTTCATTATTGCATTGACAGGAGCATGCCACCTGAGCCACAGCAGTACAGTCCATGCCATCCCCTCCCACTTCTTGGAGATCCATTGTAATTTGATTCACCCATCTGTGCCTAGGTCTTCCAGGTGGTCAAGTTCTCTCAGTTCTCCCCATCAAAACACTGTATCTTCTGTGTCCCTTACATGCCACATGCCCTGCCCAATTCAATCTTGATTTGATATCTTGCAAACTACTTGGTGAAGTGTACAGATCACAAGGCTCCTTGTTATGTAGTCTTCTCCACTCCCGTTTACTTTGTCCTTAGGCTCAAATATCCTCCTAAGCACCCTATTCTTGAAGACCTTCAGCTTATGTTCCCACAACAGTGTGGGGACCAAGTTCCACGTATATGCAAAACAACAGGCAAAGTTATGGTTCTGTGTATCTTAAACTTTATTTTTTGATACCAAACTGGAAGACAAAAGATTCTGCACCAAATGATGGCAAGCATTCTCTGACTTCATTCTGCTCTTAATTTCTTCATGAATGGAATTTTGATTTGTTAGGGTTGTGTTCCAACAACTCAAATTGTTCCATCCTTTGTGTTGTGATGTTGTCCTGCATTCTGGTCTCAAGACATGACCATGTACTAAGTCGTCTCAGCACTTCTAGACCAGTCTCCTTAATAGTGACTACTAAAATTTCAGTGCTTTATAGTTTGTATGCTTGCACCCAATATATTAATGTCAGCAGCATAATCCAAAAGTTAATGTGTGCCATTTAATTTCAAGCCCCCCTTGTTTGCCTAGCCCCTCTAATGGCATATTCTAAAATGAACTTTAAGAGCAACTTGAATAAGTACTGGCGTTTGAAATTCACCGCTCTTTCCCACCCAGTGCCCTCCAGTCTCCCCTCTTTCATGTATAGTGTAGAAATTTGTTGTTTCTGAATAAACTGGTGAGAACAAATCAGAGAGCAATCTGATGAGGTACAGGTCTTGGCTCAGTGGACTAGTGAAGTAGATGCAGACGGGTTTGTATCGTTCAGTGTTAAGCTTTTGTTCACAAACCTGTCTGTCCTTCACCGTTCAGATCCTGATCTCATTCACCACCTGGAGTATTAATTAACAGTGTTGGGAGGTAAAAACGTCACCCTAGAAGAAGCCATGAAGGCTCAGAGGGGGAACAGAGGTATAGCTATAGACTTTCTTTGGTGCTAGATGGGGATGGGTGGTCAGTGCCACATCCCAGTTGCTTTACCCCTGGTAAATGTTTAGTGTTAGTGGGCCTATTAATTGTGTAAATATTCCCCTTCGTTCAGTTATGTATGTGTTGATATGCAGCACATTCCAAATTCTTTCCACTACACACTATATGTGAATTATCTAAATACTGTAAACGTTTGTTGGAAACGGCCTTAAAAAACCAGAACAGTAATAAGTTTATGGAGTTTTATGGATGTTGTTGTTCAATTGGTCTCTTAGGGTTTTACCCAATGTAGTATAGGTGGCGTGTCTGAAATGTCGGAACAAACCTGCTATAGTATATAGTGTAATTATCCACAAGCTGATGCTAATGATAGTACTGGTAAGTTCCATAATTTAATAAAATCTTATCTTGAAGGTGGATATTAAAAGTTCTCAATATGCTCCAATATACACTCCGATAACATCTCTTCAGATTGAAAAAAAGTAACTTATGGTGTTCCTCAAGGATTAATTCTTGGTGCTTTATTGTTCCTTATTGACATTAATGATTAGCTAAAAGTACTAATCCAGAATGCTTTACTGATACTTATCACTGATGATACCAGTGTAATTGTTACTGACTCAAGTATTATTGACTTCCAACTTAATATGTAAGTAGTATTTGAACAATTAAACAACTGGTTTAATTTAAATTTATTATTACTAGATTTTTAAAAGAAAAACAGGTTTCATTTTAAAACGGAATGCTCATGAGATAAACGGTGAATTACAAAAAGAAAATAAATTTATTGCTAATTTATCTGATATAAAATTTCTAGGATAATGCTTTAATAACACACTGGCTTGAAGAGTGCATACAGACCATCTTACACCTAAATTTAGCTCAGCAAGGTGTGACATTAGAACTCTAAAATGATGTCACAAGAAACGTTAGTAATGATAAATTATGCCTATTTTCACTCATTAATGACACAAGGAATAATATTTTGGGATCATTCTCCATATAGTATTCATATATTCAGATTGCAGGAAAAAATAATAAAAACAATTACTAATTCTAAGAATGGGTATTCATGCAGAAATTTGTTCAAAAATCTATTTTCACTTTTATTCTTATTACTATCCTCGGTCATTATAGTAAGGAGCAATATACAGGGTGAACATAAAGTCTTTCCCTGATTACAAACATTTATTACAAGAAAACTACTGTACATGGAATACATTTTTTTTTTAAAATGTAACTCAAGAAGTTTTTTTACAACATATTAGTACACTTCAACATGTGCTCCTTTTGTTGCACAGCGAATGTCTAATTGATAATTTCTCTCCACTGTGTTCTCCAACATGTCTTCAGTTATTGTAGCAAATGTGTCTGTTATTCTTGCCTTCAAGTTTGTAATATCTGGAACTGGTGTCATTAACATACCCCCATAAACAGAAGTCAAGATGGTGATATCTGGCAATCGTGGTGGCCAGGGTGTCGGACCATCTCTCCTAATCCACCTATTTGGAAATGTTGCATTCAAAAACCAAATGTTACAATCAACACATGACATAAAATTTTAGAAACTAACTTAATGGTAAAAAAAATGTGTTTGCCAAATTCAAATATCCATGGCAGAAATACCAGATATGGCTACGATATTCATCAAACAATATCAAATGTCTCTATATCAGAGAGGTTCTTATCATATGGGACTCAATTTTTTAATAGTTACTTACTTATATAAAGGACATATCCTGTAATGTTAAGGAATTCAAACGTCTTTTAAAAAACTTACTTTTTTCAAATTCTTTGTTTAGGTTGAAGGTGTCTGTCCTATATAATAATAGATATATTTTATCTATACCATAAATTCTATTTTATTTACTTGGTCTTACAACATTCAAGGTATAATTTTACTGTTATAATTTAACATTGCATTATATTTTGTATTCGTTTCTTTTAAATGCGTTATATGACAATGTTATATTTTCATAAATGTACACACACACATGACCCTTGACTTTTTTTAATATCTCAGGGTCTCTTGCGATACCTTCTGTAGATCACTTGAACACGAATAAAACTATTAACCATTAACAGATTATATTAATTTCGCGATATTTGAAAAAATCGGAGTCATTTGTTTTGTTTCCATGTACTGCCGTCGTCTGCTATGAGCGGATCCGGTGCCATCCTCTACCACAGATTATCTAGTATCTTCTACTATGCGATGCTAAATGATCTGTGATGTCGACGGTATTCCGTTGGACTTCTTTCACTCAACTACGTAGTGCCCCCACACCTCAACCGTAAACTTTGTTTTTGGTTCGTCCACGGATCCCACGGACCTGTCCCGTTTGGTGATCCGTAGTACCTCTGTCATTCACGAGTTCGTCGTTTATGATTCTCTCCGTGCCAGCAGGTATTATGGGATCTGTAAATATTGTATGCAAGTTAGCAGCCTTTGGATATATAATTGCTGATGCCGAAGTGGAATGATTGAGGATGGAATGTCACTTTCTGCAAGGAAAGCTAGAACTTGAACCATTCTCAGTACACCGAAATACTTACAACAACAAAAATCACGTTCTGCTATTAATTATATTTATGATTGTGCATGTATATATAGTAATATAGCACTGTATCAATGTGTTACTGTACTTGTATTATTGTCAAAGAAGTAACATACCGTATAAATCCGGGCCTGGAATGTAATGTTTTACTAGTTTAATGAAGTAAACAAAATGGATGGGTTAAATAAATGGATAACTTGGGGGTCCGTCATGGACATTAGTAAAGACTCAACAGCTAGTTTAGCAATTACCTCTTTATTACGGGTCCTGTAGGTTCAAGGGAAAAAATTGTACCCTTTATAATTACACCCACGCCATTATCTAATGGCGTTAGAATAACATGTATTGAAACTATATACAGATATACAGCCTTTATATTTCTCGGCGATTCGAACAAACATTATTACTCACAGATGCACGGTACGCATCAAACAACACTGACAATGGATTTTTAGGGAATGTTTTTCAGAGATTTATAACAAAATTCCCTCTTCCGTATTGTCCGTGACATTCTTTTCTTCCCAAATGAAGTCAATATAATGTATTTATACTCCATTCCAAAATTACGGGACGATTTTAGTTTAGTTTAAGAAAGTGAACTAAATGTAAAATGTATTTTATGTTTGTAACAGCGTCACAAGAATTATGTGAATGTAAGTATATTGCGTAGTACTTTCCGGTTATGTGTGTCGTTTCCCGCGCATGTATGTGGTGTCTAAATTAGAGTTTACCTTGCTGTTAAAAATAAGCTTCGAAGAAGGAAATGATATGTCAATAATTCGTCATATTCTTCGGCGATAAGTAAAAAGAAGTAATGCATTGCTGAGGTATTCAAATTTTCTGCTATGATGTATTTGCAGAATGGATTTAATATATTGTCTTTATTCTGTTTCCTCTTGTTGAAATACTTTTTGCAGAAATTCGTGAAGCTTTACGGCAGTTGGACGTGTTTCAGTGCTATCGAAGACAAGAAGCACTGAAGAACCTTAATATGAAAGCGAAGAATATTGCTTGTGATGTTGGTGAGTTATTTATGTATTTATGAGGCTAAATTAGGTTCTTTACACAGACGGATCAAAGGTGTTCAGGAAACCTGCATAGGATAACAATATGTTTTCTTAGCGTTTTCTAAATAAAGTGCAGATTAATAAATCCAAGGTGTTCAGTGATTAGCTAGTGACAGTTCACACTAAACAAAATTAATCTAAAAATATTTTTCAGTATTTATTGGCTACTGGTGACTTGTAGATAATAAATTACTTGTATATTCTGTAGGTGTTTTGTTTTGACTTTTTTTATAGTTCATGTAGTTACCTTCTGGATCACTTAACATGTAAATGCATTGTGCATGTGTTTATGTATGTTAATATTGTACAGTGTTTTCATTCAGCCATGTTGCATAGAATGTGTACGTATTTTTGTTTTTGGCACAACAGCTCCCACTGGGCCAGGGCCTCCTCATTCATGAGGTTTCTAGATCACACACAACAACGCATCACATTCGGTAGGTCTTCTCTGGACGAGTGATCAGCTCGTTGCATTGACCTCTACCATTCAACATGCAACACTCATAACAGACAAACATCCATGCCCCCAGTGGGATTTGTACCCACAATCTCAGCAGGCAAACAGCCATAGACCTATGCCTTAGACCGCGTGGCCACTGGGATCGGCACATAGAATGTATAAATGGTGTAAATTTAATAAATTTTGATGTCTTTATTGTTTTTTGCCCCAAAAGGTTGGTTTTTTCAGTATTGCATATATCTTTTGTAAATTACTGTTTTAGTACCTGGAAAGATTCTGTATAGTGCATGTGTATGGTAGTTTTTATGCTGAAAAAACCCTTGATTAGTGAGACTGATTCATATTGTCGTGTTGATGGGGTAATGATTTTTATATTAGCCCAACAACAGTGATGCCCTTCCATTTGCAAAGATGATCCAGGTACTGTTCTTTTTGACAAGATTTTAAAAGAGGTGTATGATAATTTTTCCCATTCTTAAACCTAATGATAGAATAAAGATGCATAGTTTGTGCAGTAAAAAATATTTCCTCTGATGTGGAAGAAATTCTACAAGTAAATGTATGAAGAGAACAGATAATGGTGTGTCAGGGGTAGGATGTATGACATGCCTTGTACCTTAATTTAAATTTCATTCTTATTCATTTCATCTCATATCACAAATAAGAATTTTGCTATCAAATTATGTTATAAGCTTAACAACTAGTGTGAAGTAAAGTTACTACACAAAGTGGATTGTAGTTTGTTTATGTCTTGTGCTGCTGTGTCTACATAAATGTTATTCAGTATTGATTGAGACAGAATAATGTCTGCAATGCACTAATGTTTAAAGTGGATGTGGGCAATAGACCAAAGCGAAGTATTTGTGTGTAGACTGTGGGCATAGATTATCAGAGAATATCTTTTATGAGGAAAGTGAATGTTGTCTGCTGTCAGCATATGGTCTTGCCCAGAACACTTGTTCTGTGTAACTGCATTACCAACAGCAGAATACAAACACACCTATCATCTTCTGGTATGACACATTATAATCTAGCAGGTGGCTATTAATGTTTCTGCAGGATATACGACCTCCACCTTTGGATTCTATGAGGGGTGGCTTATCCATAAGGGCTGCAGGGCTTCAGCTCTCAGAGAAATTTTGATTAAAATGAAACTTAATCTGCATAAAAGTTTTTATTAGGACTTGTGAAAAAAAACTTTTTTTTCAAATATTTAGGTTATTATTCCTCAAAATGCCTGACAGGGCTACAGCTCTGCAGCTGTTGTGGATGAGCCACCCCCGGATGCTGCCCAGAAATTGCAAGCAGGATATTCTGAGTTTTGGTAATAACTGAATCTTGTGATCTGCTTCAGATGTTGAACTTTCATAAGATATTCATTTGAAATCTTATCCTTTTTCCAGAAAATGCAGTTGGAAGGACAAACGCTGAAACACCACCCAGAAAGAAATTAAAACAAGGTAACTGCATGGGCTCATTTTGAACAGTGATGCTTATTTTAAACATTTGTTTACCTCTGTTGCAGTGTGACTTTTATATTCTGAATGGTTATTGAAACAGCAAAGCTGGACTATTTTTTGTATGTGTTATGTGGTAAAATTAAAGGCCTTCTTAATGCAACATTGTTGAGAGACTTTTGTGCTAGGGAAGTGATGCAGGAAATCAGAATTGTGGTTTGTGATTACCATGACAGTAAGTCAGTAAGATACTCCAGTATTTTCTTAACACATTGTATCAAGAATGCCAAATGGGTAACAGTGTGGCAACTACATAAGGATCAGTGCCAATACGCAATATGTCATACACCAGGAGGCAGACATCTTCATTAGCAATACGTTGAGAATCCAAATTCCATGTGCAAAATGTACACCTAAATACTACAGTAATATCTTCAAAATTGGAATCAAACCTTACTCATTCTAATAGGTATTTGGAACTGGAAATCTGTGTGATGGGGAAGTATGCTTTGAGTTCTGAGCAGACATACAATATTCTGCAGTTCATGTCTGTATATTCTACTCCAGACTTTGTGTATGTGTACATAATTATCACAGAAGTGCTGATTTAAGTGACAATATAAATGACATATGAAATATAGCATATGTATGGGACATTTCTTGACAACTAGCAAGAGCAGTTATACATTGAATTGAAAGTGGAATGTGAAAGTATTTTCACCTTTAAAGAATCTGGTACATGAATCTTTTGTCCATGCATGCAGGATTTTTGTTGTTGTGATAATGCCATATTTACACATCCAGCTGAAACACATTTTTCTTAACTTAATGACTTATTCAGCACTGATGTATGCATCCTTAGATAGAATTCTTCATGACCTATGGGCCTTGTTTAAGTATGAGGGTAGATCAAATATAAACCGACCTCAGCTTTCAATTTTTTATTGAAACATAATTTTACAAAATAAAAAAATTCTCAGTTTTCTACATAGTTTCCACCTTTCTCTATGCATTTTTGCAAGTGGATTGGGAGTTTTTATATTCCTGTGTCGTAGAATGAAGGAGGACGCATCTGTAGCCACTTGCGCACGAAATTCTCGACCTGCTCATCATCGAAACGCTGCCCCCCTAGCGTCTCCTTAAGGGGTCGAAACATGTGGTAGTTGCTAGGGGAGAGGTCCAGGCTGTACGGTGGGTGTTCTAGGGCAGTCTAGTACATCTGAGCCAATTTTTCTTGGATTAGGGTTGCGGAATGGGGTCTGGCATTGTTGTGGGTACCCATCGGGCCAAAATTTTTTGAAACAGCAGCTCATTTTTTATGATGGACTGCACGCTCCCATAGCTGATATGTGTACCAAGCTCCTGACAAATTTCAACCACAGTAAGCCGACGATCGCCTTCAGTAAGGTCATGAACCGCTGCGATATTCTCTGGGGGTGATGCTTGTCCTTGGGCGTCGTTGATGACTTGTGTTCTGCACGGCATCTCTTCCTCTACGAAACTCTTTATGCCAGAATTTCACTTGCGTCTTCGATAGTGTTGATTCTACGTATTGTGCGTGTAATCTACACCATTTTTCATTGGGCCCAACGTTTTTGTTGGTTAGGAACTTTATTACAACATGTTGCGCAATAGTAATTGGCACCTCACTCTCACTCATCTTGAATTCAACTAACTGAGGAGAAGGGAGAGTCTGATGGCAGGGTGAGGAGGGTCCTCACTCACCACCACACCGCCGCACAAGGTCATTACCCAATTGTGTTTATTCGCTGGTTGCAACTGACAGAGGTCGGTTTATATTTGATCTATCTTTGTATGTCTGTCAGTAGACAGTTAAAATAGGTGAAAACTATTGTAAATCAAACACTGCAGGACTGATAACTTGAGACTTGGCAGGGTGAGGCAGTGGTTCTAAGAGGAAGGAAAAGGAGCTTGGTAGTGTGAGGTCAGTATCTGTTTGAATATATAACAGGTCAATGACAAACATAGCCCCAATCCATTGCCCACTAGAATAGTTGAAAACAGTTTGCTATGGTGCACAGATGGTAAATGGTTTTGCACAGATAGCAGTATCTGACACATGCAGTGTCACCAGGCAGAAATCCCACCTGTCCACCCTCAGCATTCCATGGGTACTTTTCAAGTTTCAGGTTATTAGCCCCAGCCTATATATATACAAAACAGATGGAGCCAGAGTTATTCTAGACAACTGGCAGGTTTTGTGAGAAGTCTGACCTTTGGTTTATAATGTAGCTTGATTAAAGTATAATTTGTGTTCTGATTACAGCACGACTACCATTTCAGACTCAAAGTCCAGGTGTCGAGTCTTCTTCATCACTTCTCAAAAATAAGAGAAAACTTAGTGGCTCAACAGATGATATAAAGATTATAAAAACTGTACGACTGAATGATTCAAGCCAACTTGGTAAAAAAAAAGGAAATGTTTGTTCACCTGCTTTCTCAGGTGAATGTAAGAAGTCATTCACGACTGCAAGTAACACCCTACCCAATTCATGTGCAGAAGACAAAGTTATGGGGCATGCTAACAATTCTGCTGAAACACCAAAAATATGTGCAACAGTTACTGATCTAGATAGGGATGAAAGTGGGGGTGTTGAAGGAGAAGTTTTAGTAAACGAAGTTGATAGTAAGCTTAAAAGTGATGATAATAAGGGAAAAGTGCCTACAGTCACAAGCAAAGGAAGTGCCATTGGTGATGCTGGGGCAGATGTGATTGTCCTTAGTGATGATGAAGATAGTATAGGAAAGGAAAATTTGACTGCCAGCAGTTACATGGTCACTCCAACATGTGAACAAAACAGCTTTTTTAAGAATGAGAGTACAGATGGTAAGCAGGCTGCTAGTGTTGTGTCACCTGTTGCAGGCAGAGAACAGAGTGAAACTGAGAACAGACCTATTATAATAAACGAGCGCTTGTGTGAATCAGTAAAATCAGAGAAAGAAAGATCACCTTCAAAATGTGACTCAGTCATGCACACGCAGGTGCCATCAAAATCATCACCGCAGTGCTCTGCTTCTGAAATAAGTCCAAACAACAGTGTGACAGATACTGAAACACCACCAAAATGTTCACTTCAGAATTCAATTAGTGATGATAGCTTTAGGGAATGTACTCCTGACAGTGAAACATCCCTTTGCTCTAGTCTAGTTTCCTCACAGAAAACCAAGAAGTTGACTCCAAAACAGTTGTTAAAACAGCTTGAATCTGCAAGGAAGAAGAAAGAGAAAGAAAGGCAACGCCAGGTAATGTATTTGAAGTTTGAATTGTTAAAAGTTCCATTGGCTTACCTCTTAAATTTAACATTTTGATTGCTGCTGTAACCTTGGTATTGGAGTTAAATGTTCCATCACCATGGACCAGTAATTACCTTTCTGTTTGATTGCATGTCATGACATCCCATAGGACAATAAACATCATGTTTGTCACAATGAGCACCTAAAGTCTCACAATCCAATTTATATTACAAGATGTTATTGCATTGATATCACCTCCATCTATGCTTTTGTATCTGGAATATACTGATTTTGACCACTAATTCAGAACCCGAAACTGACTAGCAACACGAGAATAGAGGAAAGAGCATTGAAAAAGCTGACATATGTGCCAAAAGCTGTTATGAAAGACACAAGGATCACAACAGGTAGTTGTCACCTTGGTAGATCACAAGATAGACTTTACGGAATTGGTTGGATGTCAGAGAGGTGGAAATATGTGTTTTTTTTCTGCATGTAGAAGCAAGGGGTAGATTTGCATGCATGTTATGTATTAATGATAAAGTATTTTAACTTTTTTTATTTCATCATTAACAGCTTCTTGTAAAGATTTAACAAAAAAAAAGTGACTAATGCCTGATAGTTTACCACACAGGGCTGTACAGATCCCATGTGCCTGGCCATCAGGTGGGTGACTAATTTTTTTTGGTGACATTCAGTATTTTTGGGTCTTCGGTATGAAACTTGCTGCAAGTCACTCTTCAGGCACGTAGGATTTTATGGTTGCCGCTAGATTTCTAGAAAATGTGTGTGTGTGTGTGTGTGCGCGCACATGTGTGCATGCATTTGCACCCATGTGTGTTTTTGTGTATGTATGTGCATGTGTGTGTAGGGAGGGGTGGGGTTTGGTTGGGAGAATGTGTATAATGTAAAGTTATTCAGTCATGGTGCTATAGTAGTCTTTGTTTTGTTCTTGTAACAGCATATGTTATTGGTTTTACAGGAACGCGAGGAAAAGAAAGCTGAGGTGAGAAAGGAACGTGAAAAGAAGAAGGCTGAAGTGAAAGAAGAGAAACTAAAGCAGAAATTAGAGAAAGAGGAACAAAAGAAGAAGGAAAAGGAGGAAAAGGAAGAGCAAAAAAGGAAAGAAAAGGAAGAAAGAGAAGAGTTAAAAAAGAAAGAGAAAGAGGAGAAGGAAAGGAAGAAGCAAGTTGAATTAGAGTAAGTGATTATTGTCACCTGTTACGCTGTTATAAATGTATGGTGATATCAGAATTTTCTTAATAGAACACACTTGTGTTGTGCTTCACTGTTTTATTTGCTGTGTCATGTAATTTCTTCCTTTGGGTAATGGACAGAAATTTTCCACAAAAGTGGGTTCTCGGTTGCAGCAAACCCTTGGTGCCTAATGTCAGATGTATCCATCACACAATGTGATGCTGAAAAAGTCAGGCATACCTGACAGCCTTCTTATACAGCCCTTATTTAAATTCCAGTTTTCTGCAGCTTCCACCAGGCATTTAATTGTGGTGCCAAGGGTTCGGTGTGTTGTTACATACTGTGTGGTTGGTAAGATTAAGTCCTAGTGTCATAATAACCTCCATATAATACACGCAGGGAGCAACTAGTTTGTGGTTTGTTTAGCCATGCTGTCAGTTGTAGGATATGTGGCATGGATGGTAGATGAATGAATAAGCATGTGGAACATTGGCAGAAGGACAAATGGCAGAGGAGCTAAAGAAAATACTGTCTTCCATTTTATACACCACAAATCCCACAGGGATTCTCCTTGGATTTAAATTAGGCCTGCCAGTTTCAATCTCAGGGCAGTCCATGTGGGATTCGTGCTGGATAAGGTGCTTTTTCCATTGTCTGTTATAACTTAGATATAAACACTTGTGAGAGTTTAATTATTGCAGACCTTGAAAACACCTTTGATATTAGTTTTCTTTGAGTTGCCCAGTTGTCCTCTTGTGAAAAGTGTGATTTGCAGTTGTCCTTGGTAAGTAGGTGGTACATGAGCAGTATCATTTCAACCTGCATTCTGGCACTTCTGACTGAATTATACACTACATTGTCAACCAGAGAAGTGGAATGTTGTGTTTTAGGGCATAAATTTCTCCTCAACTCCTGAAATACAAATTAAACATGATAATTGCTTATCAAATCCCACACACCCACAGCCTCACAGTATATAATTCATACAGTTGTTTGTATACTCACAGTTGGTCTCCATTATTTTGCCAGTGCAGTTGGGCAGTTGTATTTCTGAAGCTGTAAGTTCTTTAAATTACAGATTAGATTTTCTTCTACAGCTTCTTTTATGAGTTTAATAATTTTGCATCTTACAGAATAAAAAATGAAGAAAAGAGAGCCAAGGATGAGGAGAAACGAAAAAAAGAAGATAAGAGGCAAGCAGAGGTAGCAGCGTTCACTAGTTTCTTTTTTCCTAAGAAAGTTGAACCAAAAGCCGTTGAGGAACCAAAGATCAAAACTGAAGAGAATTTTATGCCCTTTCAGGTAATACATGGATTATAATGAACATGGGTAATACTTAAATGTCACTGACAAGGACAGTTATTTAATTGCAGCTTAAAATTTTGAGTTGAGACATCCTTGTTATGTATTATAACTATAAGGTAAAGTGATATGTTAATCAAAAACACAACTATGAATTTATTAGCTAAATAGTAGCATCAGTAGCAATTAAACTACATGTTTCGGCCTATCTAGTGGCCATCATCAGGTTTCACAATTATCTGCTAGAAGAGGCTATACAATATGCATAACTGTGGTATTGATGTTGAGATCTCATCATCTTAGTAAGTGTTAAGCTGTATAAGTATCTAGTGTGTGTTTTTGGAATTCCAGTAAGTGGTGTATCTTGTAGTTTTCTGGACAGCTGAGTTGGGTGGAGACTATGTATAGCAGGTGCAGCTTTCTTGTTAGCTCCTATGGTGGGGAGTCCCCTCCCCCTTGGGACCTGTTAGTCTGACATCATTTGAAGCTTCTTTTTCTCCGTTTCGCTGGGGGGTATCTCTCTCCAGGGCTGTATTTTGTGTGTGTGCAGGTCCGTGACACCTGGGCTTTTCTGTGGGAGAAAAATGTATGGATGGAGATCAGTAATGTGTAAACTGCTATCTGTTTATGGGGGTAGTAACAAATGGTACTTACATGTGGATGGTTTGGTGTCCTTTGCAGGTTATCAGGGGTGTCTGGAAGCTCACGTCGTGGTGTGTGTAATCCGCACCCCAAAGTTTACACTTGAACAATTACCATGTTGTGCGTCATTTAGGTGTCTTATGTGTGGGTCATCATGTTGCGTGTAGTCTATCAGACTGTCTCTGGAATTACTATTAAAATGCGGTGCACTGTCTCTTCTTGTGCACTGTGTAATTAGGTCACTAGTAATTATTCACTTTTTACACTCTTGGTGTGTGATGTGTGTGGCCTTTCAGTGTGGCTGCTTCTTTGTAACTGCTATGTTCTAGTATCGGAGGTAGTTCCTGTGTTGGGCTTGTGTGACCATTCCTGAGGCTGGGGGTGGGAGAGGGCTCTTTATGGCTGGTGGGTTTTTAAAATTGTCAAAGATCTTGTTAGGGAATATGGTTTGATCATCGTTCAAATGGTTATTTTTGGCGTATTCTGCGTAGATGTAAAAATCACTCAACTGTGTTGAGGTGTGCTCCTCTGTTTTGCCGTTGTAGTACTTGCGTTGTATTGTGGATGGAGTTAAAGGAGTGTGTTTGTTCAATGAGCTGTAGTAAATTTGGAGTTGTGACTGTTTGTCCTGAGTGCATGTTTGTGTTCGTTAATTCGTATTGCAAAACTCCTACCAGTTTGCCCCACATATGCTTTCTTGCAGTCGGGGCACGTAAGTTTGTATACCCCTGATTGCGTATATATATCCATTGTCTGTTTGTGCATTAGTAATTTCTGAAGAGTATTATTGGTGCGAAACGCAATTTTAAGTTGGTCTTTTTGAATAACTTAGTGATAAAAGTGGTTTCCTTACCAATGTGAGTAAATGTAACCCATTTGTGTTGGGGATTGTGTTGTTATTGTTTGTCTTCCCGGTGTGCTGGTGGGTGGTCCTTGGTTAGGTTGTTTCTATGGGTGGATTGGGAAAGCATTGTAATGTATGATGTTTTGGATTATGTTTTCTTCTGTTTTATATTCATCTTCATGTAGGTCGTATGTGTTTAGTCTGTTGTATAGAAACCTTACAGTAGCGTATTTGTGTTGGGCAGGGTGGATAGAGGTGTATAGGATAATAGTATCAGTAAATGTGGGTTTTCTGTATACAGGTGTCTTCCAGTTCGTGGGGGTCCTATGGAAGGTTATGTCCGGATAGTTTATCTTGTTGTTTGACTCAGTTTCTGGCATGAATTTCAGTTTTGGGTTTACCGCATTGAAGTCGTCCACTATGTTCTGAATGTCTGTGTGGTTGGCGTCGTAGATCACTAATATGTTGTCAACATATCGGAAGTAGTTTATAATCTTGTGTTTGTTCAATAAGTGTGCTAAATGAAGGTGTTCTAAGTGTTGCAGGAAAAACTCTGCTGTCAGGCTGGAGGTAGGTGCGCCCGTAGCAATCCATCATTCCAGATCAGAAGTTCTCCATTGTTGGTGAAATAGTTCTGTTGGGTGATAACATCATACCATCTTATCAGTTCGTGTCAGGTCTGGGAGTCCAGTAGATTCTGGTCCAATGTGTTGGATAAGATTTCACGGATTTCAGTTACTGGGATGTTCATGTATAGGTTTGTGATGTCTAGTGAAGCTGGAGTGAAGTGGGTGAGTGTAGGAGTGTCCTTCAGTTTGTTTATTAGGTCCCTAGTGTTATCTGTGCTGTATATGTTTGGTAGTGGGGCCAGTTGTCTGATTTTCTATGTGAATAGTCTGGCCACCTTGTATGCTGGGGCACTCCTCCAATTAACAGCGTGTCTGGTAGGATGTTCTGGTTTGTGCATTTTGATTAAGGCTTTGATGGTACATTCTCAGGGGTTCATGTTTACATATTTCCATTTGGTTTCTTGAGAGATTAGTGTCTTGCTGTCATTTATAACCTTCCTGATTTGGGATTGAAAGTTTTTGGTAGGGTCCTTTGTTGCAATTTGGAAGTTGTTGGCCTGTTTGAAGTCTTGTATTTTGGAGTCATATTGCTTGTTGGGTAAAATTACTAAGGAGTTTCCTTTGTCAGTGTGTGTTATCACGGCTTCATTTTTCTTAAGTTTGGTTTTTATGGTCTTGATTGTTCTTGCCCATGGGTGCATGTTGTGTTTGGGGTGGGAGTTGTTATTCAGTTGCAGGGTGTTTATGCGCTCTGCTGTCATTTTCCTGTACACATCGCGGTCTAAGGGTGGGAGTTGTGATATTGCAGTTTCAGCTTCAAAGGCCAGGTTTTTTTATCCAGTTTTCATTCTTGGTGTGTAAATTGTACTTTGGACCTTTCTGTAGCAAAGCCATTTCACGTTCAGAAAATGTTATGTCTGTGTTATTGATAACTCTAGGGTAAAAAGTTATGTTTCTGTTGGGGGGTTGTTGTTTGTGACTTGGTTAATTCGTTGAGTTTTTTTTATCTAGGTTCTGGTATCTAGATCAGATTTCCTTTTGGAGTTTATCTTCAGTTGTGCGGTAGATGTGTTGCCAAGTGCTATTCCAAGTGTTTGCTAGGATCAGATGTAGGTGGTGTTCAGCTTCTATTTTTTGTTGTGCAGGTATTTTGACTTGTCTTTATCCTTATATTGGTTACTTTGTGTTGTAGACACCTGCATGCTGGTAAAGTGCTGGGGTCTTTTATCTTAGTGTAGGCTGGGATTAGTTTGTTCTTGAGGCATTGCTTATTAAAATAGACACTAACATTGCAAAGCACAGTGGTGCTGTGCTACAAATCGGAGGGTCGCTGGTTCGATCCCAGCTGGTGTCAGTGGAATTTTTCATTGACATAAAATCCTTCTGATCGCACTATGGCCCTGGGGTCGACTCATCCTCTAACAGAAATGAGTACCAGGAGTATTTCCTGGGGGTAAAAGCGGCCGGTGCGTAAGGCTGACAACCTACCACCATTCTGTGCCGTTGTCACAAAATCTGGGAGCCTTAACTTCCTGGAACCCTCTGGGCCTGTCCAGGCCTGTAATGGGTCTGCTTTACCTTTTACTAACATTGCAATTCATAGTTGTGTTTTTGACTAACATATCACTTTACATTATTGCAGCCTCAAAATCTGTACCTGACTGCTGTTGTGAGGATATAAATGCAGGAGTGGTACTGTATATTTGTTGGTACTGTGATGGAGATTTGATTTAAAAAATTACTGCCAACTAGCACTGATTCCCAAACTTTTTTCCTCACAGACACACCCCCACCCCCCTACCCCCCCCCCCCACCACCACCCACATATAACCTCACACCCCAGCTGGGACC
>Ga0131853_10005676_pt1 | contig 22526 bp, 27 predicted proteins | sample TergutLab28metaG_FD_92764 | JGI IMG/M metagenome (GOLD analysis project Ga0131853, IMG submission 92764) | Labiotermes labralis P1 segment gut microbial communities from Petit-Saut dam, French Guiana - Lab288 P1 (version 2) (version 2) | ecosystem: Host-associated > Arthropoda: Insects >...
CGTGGCCGGGAGACCGGTCGGGCAACGGCTGGATCGTTTCCGCGCCCCCCATCGGCGTCCTTGAGCGACGCTGGCAGCGGTGTCATTCGAATGAGGCTGTGGCTGCGCTCCAGGTCGCCGGGCGTGACCCACTATTGCAGCCTGAACTTGTCGGCATGCCCTTGACAGGTGCTATTGCGCTACTCAGTTGCAAACAGGCGCTTATCGCCTTGCAAGCCACTGTGTGGCGAGGACGTGGGGGCGCGTATCCCTGGCGTCGATGACTATCCGACGCGGCGTTGCCAGCAGGGCGTTATGCTGTGTGTACCGACCTGGGGGCTGCCCGGAATTATGTGGGTGCGGCATATCATTAGGGGGCAAAATCCCGGATATGCCGGTGAAGAAGCCGTACGGTGGCTGCGAGGTCAGCAGCCCTCGGGCTGGTCGAAGACGGTTGGGGCTTGCCGCCCACGGTTGGTCAGCACGCTAATTCCGGGGCAGGCCTCAATGTATGATCAATGAACGACGCCCCTTGAGGCGTCTGGTCAGATATGGTCCAGGATACAAACCTGTCGTCGTCAGATAAAGGTGCACGATATGGATATAAATGTTGTTCTGGCAGACGACCAACCGGTGGTAATTGCCGGAATCGAGTGCGCCTTGACCGCGGCCAATCATGTCCAGGACACCGCCGATACAATCAAGGTGGCCGGCTCTGCCCACAACTTCAGTGAACTTGTCGAACTCCTTGACCGGTGTCCTTGCGACGTGCTCGTCGCGGATTATTCGATCCCTGGGGGCAAATTTGGGGATGAGTTGTCGCTTTTCTCATTTTTGCGGTCCTGTTATCCCCAATTGTGCATTGTCATATTCGCCGTGAACAAGCCGGTGATTGTGCGTGAGCTGGCAAAAATCGGAGTGCAGTCGTTCATAAGCAAGGGTGCAAAACTCAGCCGGCTCGTTTCCGCTATCCATGCCGTCCATGCAGGACAGGTTTATTTCCCTGGTATCGACGGTAGTTCTGATGCTACCCAGGCAGCGGAGGCCCCTTACCATAGACATGAATCTAAAAAGCTCTCAAAGAGGGAAGCTGAAGTTATCCGGCTTTTTATTTCCGGCATGTCGATTCAGGAAATCGCCGAGCGCTTGAAGCGCCAGAAGCAAACCGTCAGTACCCAGAAAAGAACCGCCATGATGAAACTGGGAATTACCCGGGACGTTGATCTCTTCTGGTTTGCTCACGAGACAGGTTCGGTAGGCGAATTGTCACAACCGGTCTCCGGTTCGCATCAATCCGACAACGAAGCCCGAACTGGCCAATAGCCGCTCCTGCAAGGATCATTGGCGCATCGTACAAGCAAGGCAAACGCACCCGGCGTCGCGGGTATCCGTGCGCTCAAAGTCCTGTGCAGAGTGCCACACGTTATGCCTGCACTCGTCGGCAATCAGCCCTTGCCACTGAGATATTCAGCGCACAGGTGATAGACATTCTTGACGACGGGATTGCCTTCCTCCAGAAACAGGCTTCGGGCCAGGAACAACGCGGCCATCGATGCCTCGTCCGCATAGAAGGGCAAATCGCGTGCATGAGAGGTGAGTTCCATCGCCGCAGATACCATCTCCAGACGCTCCGGCCAGTCACACGACGGGGCGTTACCTGACACCCAGATACGTGCGGACTCAATCAGATGTTCCGCGCTCAACCATTCGCCGGTGCGCTCCCGTGCAATCAACTGATTGACGACGAGGTAGCAAAGCAACCGGGCTTTCACCTCTGTGCCGGGGATGCGCGCCGGGACCATTTCGTGTCTCGATCCACAAGGAGGAGGGCTCTATTCTGTCAGATTGCAGACCGGTTATTCCAGTCTTCGTTCACCTGGCCACGCCGAGGCGTTCCGCCATCGCACGGCCTGCTTGACCGCTTCACTGAGATCGAGGGATGCCACGCGCCCTGCGGGATCGGTGTCCATGATCGCAAACGGATAGTCGGTGCCGATTATCACGCGATTGTCGCCGACCATTTCGATGAGCGCGCGAATCGCTGTGGCGCTATATAGCAAGTCGTCGTAATAAAGCGCGCGTGCTGCGTCGGCCGGCGCAATGGGGATTGCGTCGCGCAGGGCCTGCTGGCACTCCCAAGAGTACTGCATGCGCGGCAGTAGAGCCTGGATAGCCCCGCCGCCATGGCTCAGCGCAATCCGCAAACGAGGGAATTCATCGAAGCGTGCCAGCAGATGAAGGTTACACCACACGTTGCGCAAAACACCTCAGGACGGCGTTCGGCGGTGCCCGAAACGATTGCCGCGAGCGCGGGCCACGCCATTTCGCAGCTAAAGCGCAAGTTGATCGAATGGGGCTTCGGGTGGGCCAAGACCATGGCCCTACGTTCAGGCCGATATTCCGACGTGGCGCGGGCCGGTCAACGATCCTGCGACCGGGGAAATGATTGCCTCGCACGTCATGAATCAGGATTTTGTCGAATGGGTCTGGGCGCGTTGTGGAGGTTCTGTCGCAGTTGGTCAGTTTACGGTGCGCCGCGTTACCTGCGTTCGGACAACGGGCCGGAGTTTGTGTCACGCGCGATTCTGAAGTGGGCAGCAGACAACGGCATGGACATGGCACTGAGCGATCCTGGCAAGCCCTGGCAGAATGGAGTGGACGGAGAGCTTCAACGGCATGTTCCGCGACGAATGCCTGAGCCTGGAATGGTTCAGAACACGCCCGGAAGCGAAGGTTGTGATCGAGCAGTGGCGACGCCCTTACCCTTACACCCGGTGACGTCATCCGCCTTGACGCCCTGCCGGCCGACACCGATCTCGTCGCGAATCTCTCGGTCGCTGCCAGTCACAAGGGTTCATGTCCGGCTGCTGCGGATGTTATGGTTAAAATCGAGGACTTGGAGGACATGCGGAACAATTATCGAGCACAGCTCGACGCCGGTCTGAAGGCGCTGCATGACCGGCAGGGGCAGGGCAGTATGCCGGCGATGCCTGCTGATGCGCAGGTGGCGCCCGTCGCAACGAGCGGCGCCGTGCCTCCGCAAGCGAACGCGGCCGCGCTCATTCAGGGAGCGCAGCGGGATGCCGACAGCAGCGAAGCAAACGCCACGAAACTGGCTTTGGGCAACTGAACGACGCGGCGATATGCAAACCCGCCTTGGCGGGCGATGCGAGAAACCGCAGTAAGACGACTTGATCTACTTCATGTCGTCGTTCTAACGGGTGCCGCGCTTAACTTGAAATTACCTGTACACCCTTGGCGATCGTTTGTCTCAGCCATTGATTCCCCGGTTCATGATTGACCTTCTTGTGCCAGAACTGTCGTACGCGCGCCTTCTTGAGGTCGAATGGCGGGCGGTGTATCTTGATCCTCGATGTCTCCGGCAAGCAGGAACTGGGGACGATTGCCACGAGCCCCGTTTTTGACACCACCTCGACTGCCGTGTGGTAGTGCTGAACTGCGAGCGCGATCCGTCGCCTCGCTCTAATCTTCGTCAGCTCGTTATCGATCAGAAGGTCGCCGTTCCCGGTATTGACACGCACGTGCTCGCGCTCGAGATATTCCTCGACCGTGAGTTCGGGAGCCGCGTCTCCGCTCGAGATGCAGCAATATTCGTCGTCAAAGAGCCGGCGTTGATGAAATCCTGTGTCGAGGAACGGAAGATTTCCGATCGCAAGATCAGCGGCGCCCGATTCGAGCGCCTGCACGTACTGATCATGAGGAATCTGTGCGGATTCGATACGTACCTGGGGCGCGACTTTCCGAACCGCGCTGATCAAGGACGGCAATATCGCGGCTTCGCCTGCGTCCGACATCAATAACCGAAATACGCGGGTCGACGACTCAGGCACGAACTCGAAGGGCGACTCGAATGCGTTTGACAGCACGAATAGCGCTTCACCGATTGGACTTGCCAGACGCTCGGCGAGTGCAGTCGGCATCATTCCCGATTGACTTCGGGTGAATAGTTCGTCGTTGAAATGACGGCGCAATCTGATTAACGCGTTGCTCATCGCGGATTGAGTGATGCCGATCGAGATAGCGGCTCGCGAAACATGTCGTTCGCATTCCAGAGCATGGAAAACCCTTAGCAGGTTCAGATCCAGCGTATTGATGTTCATCGCGCCTCCGTCCGTATTGCCCAACTATACGTGCCCGGGGGTTAACGCCAATATTTCCATCGTAAATATTTATCCTCTCTACTATCGATTGGACGCAGGTTGGCCGGCTGTTGATAATCAACAGCGACACATAGAAGACCTGTGGAGACTGTAGTGAGTGAAATAATCAAGACACCGGTTCTCATCGTGGGTGCCGGTCCTGTCGGCATCGCAACTGCTATCGATCTGGGCCAGCGCGGCATCCCCTGTATTCTTCTCGAGAAGTCGGATGGCACGATCGAGCATCCGCGCACCGGCCTCGTCGCGATTCGCACGATGGAAGCGTTTCGCAAGTGGGGTTTCAGCGAGCGTGTGCGCCAATGCGGCTTTCCCGACGACTATGAACTCTCGATGGTGTTCTGCACGAGCCTGAATGGTTTTCTGCTCGACCGCGAGTACTACCCGCCGATGGGTCAGACCCCGACGCCGGAGCAGACACCGGAGCACAAGCAGCGTTGCCCCCAGTTGTGGCTGCAGCCGATCATGGCCGACGTCGCGCATGACACAACAGGCGTGACCCCGATGTACGAGCATCAATTCGAGTCGCTGAACGACGACGGCAATGTCGTGCGCTCGACGGTCACCGACCTGAAGACCGGCCAGACCCGGATCATCGAGAGCCAGTATGTCGTGGCCTGCGATGGCGCGATGTCGGGCATTCGTGAGCAGATTGGCATCGCGATGAGCGGCAAACTATTGAGCTATTCGATCAACGTGCTGCTCAGGATTCCGGGATTCAACACGTCGCACATCATGGGTCAGGCAGAGCGTTATTTGTGCGTTGGCCCGAATGGCACGTGGGGCAACTTCACTGTTGTCGACGGTAATGAAATCTGGCGTCTGACGGTTGTGGGCTCCGAAGAAAAGATGGACCTCAATACGTTCGACCCAGGTGCCTATGTGCGCAAGGCATTTGGCCGCGACGATATCGAATTCGAAGTCGAGTCGATTATCCCGTGGCGTCGTTCGGAAATGCTTGCCGACCAGTTCTCGAAGGGGCGCGTGATCCTGTGCGGCGACGCACTGCACACGATGAGCCCGACCGGTGGCATGGGCATGAACACCGGGATTCAGGACGCGCTCGATATCGGCTGGAAGCTCCAGGCCCTGATCGAAGGATGGGGCGGTCCGCGTCTGCTCGAAAGCTACGAAATCGAACGTCGTCCAGTCGCACGCCGCAATATCGATTTTTCGACTGCGAACTTCAGCGCCTGGAAAGATGCGCCGGACGCGGCGCTCGTGCTCGAAGATACGCCGGAAGGCGAGGCCGCTCGCAAAGCACTCGGAGCCCACATGAGGGCGGGCACGCGTGTTGAATGGGACTGCGTGGGTCTTCAAATCGGTTATCGCTATGACGACAGCCCGATTGTGGTTCCCGATGGTACGCAGCTGCCTCCGGGCGACAATTCGCTGTACGTGCAGACTGGACGCCCCGGCGCTCGCGCACCGCATGCGTGGCTGGAAGACGGTCGCTCAACGCTTGACCTGTTCGGCAACGAATACACGATCGTCGCTTTCGAAGACGCGAATCATTCTGAAATCGAAAACCTTCATCGCGCGCTCATCAAAATCGGCGCACCGGTTGTCGTACGCCACATCAATGACCAGAAAATCGCGGCGCTTTACGGCGGTGCCATCGTTCTCGTGCGTCCTGACGGCCACGTTTGCTGGCGAGGTGCCGTGCTTACTGACCCCGATAAAGTTGCAGCGACTGTGACAGGTAACCTGTAGTAGAAAGCCTGGCTGCGGGGCCCCGCAGTCCAATAAAAATCATTGGAGACGCAATGAGCAACAGGCAATATGATGTGGGTCACGAAATCGACAGCCGTCGAATCGGCGCTAAACAATGGATGCTGTTCGTCCTTTGTGCGCTTGTTATTCTGTTCGACGGTTTCGACATCCAGACCGTGAGCTATACCGCGCCTTTTCTGTCAAAGCATTTGGGTGTCGCTCTCAGCTCGTTCGGTTTCATCTTCGCATCGGGCCTCGCCGGTCTGACCGTCGGTTCGATCGCAATCGGCCCCATCGCGGACCGTTTGGGCCGTCGCAAGCTCCTGATCCTGTTCACGCTGATTTTCGGCGTATTCACGCTTTTGACGCTGACCGCAGATTCGGAAACCGCGCTCGTGATTTTCCGTTTCATGGCCGGTGTGGGTCTGGGCGGTGGTATCCCGAACGCGCTGGCGCTGTGTGCCGAATATACGCCGACGCGTGCACGTGCAACCGCTATCGCAATCATCGTGAGTGCAACGCCTTTGGGCGCTGTGGTGGGCGGCCTCGTTGCGGGTTCCCTGATTGAGGCGTTCGGCTGGCAAATCGTGTTCTGGATCGGTGGTGTCGCGCCGATTATCGTCGCGGTGATGCTCGTGAAGTGGCTCCCGGAATCGATTCGCTTCATGGTGGTTTCGGGTCGTGACAACGGCGAAATTGCGGACGTCATGACGCATATGCTCCCTGACTTCAAGTATCAGGCGGGCGGTAAATTCGTACTCGGGCAGCAACAGAATCAGAAGGCAGGTTCGGTTTCCCTGTTGTTCATGAACAAGATGGGCAATCGCACGCTGTCGCTCTGGGTGACGAATTTTTCGATGTTTCTGCTCACGTTTCTAATTTCGAGCTGGCTGCCGTCGATTCTCAAACTCGCGGGTTTCCCGCTCCAGCAATCGGTGTTCGCGCTCGTGGGCTATCAACTCACGGGGGTCGTCGGTTCCGCGGTTCTGGGCCGGCTCGGTGACAAGTTGGGTACGCCGCGTGTCCTGAGCGTCGTATTCATTATCTGTGTGTTTGCGGTCGCGTATCTCGGCCACCCGGGCAATGGTTACTTCACGATCCTGTCACTGATGGCGATCGCTGGCTTCTGCATTCAGGGCGGCATTTCCACGCTTTACGGCTTTGCGGCTTCGATCTACCCGACCGCGGTTCGTGTGACGGGGATTGGCTGGGCCTCGGCCACCGGTCGCTTCGGTGCCATTTTCGGGCCGCTGGTGGGTGGCGCAATGCTGAGCCACGGTTGGTCGATGCAGCAGATGTTTATCGCGGCTGCGATTCCGGCCATCGTCTGCGTGCTCGGGCTCATGAATCTGGCTCGCCTCGTCAGGCGTGATGCGCCGGTTTTTGTGGCAGATGTGCCGGCCGCGCACTGAATTCGAATCAAGCGCGGGCTCGTCCCGCGCATTACGCCAAAACTGCAGGAGTGCATATGAGTACTGCTAAACAGAAAATCATTCGTTTGCAGCCGGAATTCGACAAGACGCGCGAGCCGCTGGCAACTGCGCGTCACATGCCGGGCGCAGCCTACAGCGCACCGGACATCTACGCCATGGAGAAGGAAAAGATCTTCATGACGCACTGGTTGAGCGTGGCCCACGTCGACGAAGTGAAGCAGGTGGGCGACTACACGACGTTCAACATCATGGGCGAATCAATCATCATCGCCCGTGAATCGGACGCGCCGGACGGTATCGTCGTGTACATGAACCAGTGTTTGCACCGGGGCGTCGAAGTCGCGTCCGGCTGCGGCCATACCGAAGAATTCAGCTGCCCGTACCACGCATGGCTCTACGACATTTCGGGCAATTTGACGGTCGCTCCGGGCATGAAGGAGTGCGACGTCGATTTGTCGGGCGCGAAGCTCAAGCGCGTGAACCATGTGCTGTGGCGCGGCTGGGTGTTCGTCAACTTCATGGACAATCCGCCCCCATTCGAAGACACGATCGAGCCGTTTGAGCGTGAACTCTGGTGGTTCCAGACCGACAAGTGCAAGCTCGCGGACCGCGTGGTCATCGATGTGAAGTGCAACTGGAAGTTCCTGACCGAAAACCTGATCGACATTTACCACGTGGGCGTGATTCACCAGAACACGTTCGGCGGGTTCGTCAAGGGTGAAGGCGTCAAGTATACCTACGAGAAGAACGGCGGCTGGCACACGAGCTATCAGGCACGTCCGCACTCGAAGTCGGGCAAGCGTGTGTTCCCGCTGCTGCCGTGGATGGAAGGCAAACCCGAAGGTCTCGCATGCAAGGCCGGAATTTTTCCGAACCACAATCTGTCGATGCGTGCCGACTCGGTGCGTCTGTGGCATGTATGGCCCACGGGTCCGGATACGACGCAGATCATCTGTTATCTGCTGTTCCCGGAAGGCGCGTTCGGCATCGAGAACTACGACGAAGAACTCGTGAAATACCGCGAATTCGTGCGCCAGATCATCGCTGAAGACTCGGTGATGGTGGAATCGCTCCAGCGTTCGGCAGGCTCGAAATTCTTCCAGCCCGGTCCGATGTCGCCGCTCGAAGGCGCGCTCCATCACATGGAAAAGCATTACGCGGATCTGATGACGCGCGAAGCACAGCAATAACGATGATGTGCCGGGAGGGGCCGATTGCGGATCGCATCGGATCCCCTCCCGGGTAGAACCAGACGGGAAGAATATGAGCCAGACATGGATCAAGGTCGCACTCGTGACCGACATTGACGAAGGTGACACGCGACAGGTCGAGGCCGGGGGCGAAGAAATCTGCCTCTACAAGCTCGAAGGCCAGGTGTATGCGACTCAGGACGTGTGCACCCACGGTCGCGCCTCGATGGCGGAAGGCCAGATTGTGGACGGCGGCCTCATCGAGTGCCCACTCCATGAGGGCACGTTCGATATCAGGACCGGCGCCGCAGTTGGTGCACCGTGCAAGCGCGCGCTCAAATGCTATCCGGTGCGCGTTGAAGGCGATGCCGTTCAAATCGGAATCGCGGACTAGTCATGGCCGAAAAGATAGTGGTGATCGGGGCAGGGCAAGCCGGTGCATGGATCGCGCGGTCGGCGCGTGAAGCCGGATTCGACGGCTCGATTACGATGATCGGCAATGAGGTGCATTTGCCATACGAGCGACCGCCGCTATCGAAGGACGGACTGACGTGCGGCGAAGGTGCGGGCTACAAGCCGGTATTCGACGCCCAGGAATACGCAGAGATGCGAATTGCCGTCGTGACCGGCGAACACGTGGCGACGATCGATCGTGAACAACGTCGCGTGATTCTGGAGTCCGGGCGCGTCTACGAATACGACAAGCTGGCCATCGCAACCGGTGGCCGTGCACGTCGTCCAGCGTTTCCCGGGTCCGATCTTCCGCATGTTCTGAAGCTGCGCACGCTCGAAGACTCGGCCGCGATTGCGGCTCGTCTTCGTGATGCGCAACACGCGGTAATCGTAGGCGGCGGATGGATCGGTCTCGAAGTCGCGGCCTCAGCGCGTGCGCACGGTGTGCAGACGACGGTACTCGAATTCGCAGACCGCGTGTGCGCGCGTTCGGTACCGCCACGGATTTCGGATTATCTGAAACACGTTCATCAGCAGGAGGGTGTGAATATCCTGCTCAATACATCAGTCGACCGGATTGATTGCCTCGATGATGGTCGATTGTCCGTCGTTCTCGCGGGCTCGAACACGGTGCTCGAACCCGCCGATGTCGTCGTGCTCGGCGCGGGCCTGATCCCCAATGTCGAGCTCGCGGCCCATGCCGGTCTCGAAATCGATAACGGTATCGTCGTAGATCAAAGAGGGGCCACCTCGGATCCACTGATTTTCGCGGCTGGCGATGTCGCGGCTACGCCGCTGTCATGGGCCGGTCGCCGGATTCGTCTTGAGTCATGGGCCAACGCGCAGAACCAGGCGATTGCGGTCGGTCGTAATATGGCCGGCATAGCTACTGGGTATGACGACTTGCCGTGGGTATGGTCCGATCAGTACGACCTGAATATCCAGATCTCAGGTATTTTCGATGCGGGAAAAGTCGAAATGATTCGCGGCTACCCGGAGTCGAATAATTTCACGCTATTTCAGACCGAAGGCCACAGAATCACGGCTGCGGTGGCCGTTGGAAATGTGAAGGAAGCCAAACTGATCAAGAAATTGATTAAGGATCGGGCAGAAATCGACATCGAAAAATTTGCAGACATGTCAAACCCGATCAAGCAGTGCATGCTTTAACCCAAAAATCATAGGATTCAGATGAAACTCGCTTCGCTCAAAGCCAATGGCCGCGACGGTCAACTCGTGATCGTTTCCCGTGACCTGAAGATCGCTATCCTCGCAACCGATATCGCACCCACGCTCCAGAACGCGATCGAAAACTGGGCGTCCGTCGAGCCCGCACTGAAGGAACGTTACGACGATCTGAATGCCAATGGCGCCGCCGGTAAAAACGGCGTTTTCGCATTCGACGAAACGGTCGTCGCTTCGCCGCTGCCGCGCGCCTATCAATGGCTCGACGGTTCAGCCTACCTCAGCCACGTCGAACTGGTGCGCAAATCGCGTGGCGCCGATATGCCGAAGTCGATGCTCGAAGATCCGCTCATGTACCAGGGTTCGAGCGACAATTTCTGTGGTCCGCACGATCCGGTGTACGTCGCTTCGGAAGACTGGGGCACCGACCTCGAAGCTGAAATCGCGGTCATCACTGACAATGTGCCGATGCTGACGACGCCACAGGAAGCGGTGTCGCATATCAAGCTCTTCATGCTGCTCAACGACATTTCGCTGCGCAACCTGATCCCGACCGAACTGAACAAGGGCTTCGGCTTCCTCAACGGCAAGGGCGTCACCGCATTCTCGCCGGTCGCCGTCACGCCGGACGAACTCGGCGACGCATGGGACGGCCAGAAGATCAATCTGGATCTGACGGTTCATGTGAACGGTGAGAAGCTCGGTTCGCCTAATGCAGCCACTGATGTGTATTTCACACTCGCGCAGCTGATTTCGCACGCGGCCAGGACCCGCAATCTCGGCGCGGGCACCGTGGTCGGCACGGGCACGATTTCGAACCACAATCACGAAACGGGCTTTTGTTGCATTTCCGAAAAGCGTGCACTTGAAACGATCCGGACTGGCGCACCTGTCACGTCATTCTTCAAGTTCGGTGATCAGGTGCGAATCGAAATGTTCGATGCCAAAGGCCAGTCGATCTTCGGTTCGATCAATAACGAAATCAAGCAGTACGTGAAGTAAGGGTCGTCTCATGAGCGTCATTACTGAACAAAACGGTTTGCGCTACATGAGCGGGTTCGGCAATCAGTTCGCCACCGAAGCGGTTGCCGGAACCTTGCCCGAGGGGCGTAACAGCCCCCAGCGCGCGCCGCATGGCCTGTACGCGGAACTGCTGTCGGGTTCTGCATTCACGGCCCCACGCGGCGAAAACCGGCGTACCTGGATGTATCGCAAGATGCCGAGCGCGGCACAAGCGCGTTTTCGGAAAATCCTGGTGCCCGACTGGCAGTCCGCACCGTTCACGAAGGTGGAAACCGAAGCCAATCGCTTTCGCTGGAGTCCGTGGGGACTGCCGACGACGGCTGTCGATTTCATCGACGGTATGACGACGGTCGCGGCCAACGGGGCGACCGACGCGCAGACTGGTTGTGCGGCTCACGTGTACACGGTCAACAAGTCGATGGGTCAACGTTACTTGATCAACATCGACGCCGAAATGCTGATCGTGCCGCAGTCAGGAGCACTGCGGTTGCGTACCGAACTCGGGGTCATCGATGTGCGCCCCAACGAAATCGCGGTGATTCCGCGCGGCGTCCATTTCGCAGTCGATATCCACGAAGCGCAGGCGCGGGGCTACGTCTGTGAGAATTATGGTCAGCCGTTCCGGTTGCCGGAGCTTGGCCCCATCGGTTCGAACGGATTGGCCAATCACCGCGATTTCCTGACGCCGGTCGCCGCATTCGAATCCACGGTCGGCGATCACACGGTGGTTCGCAAGTTTCTCGGCAATTTCTATTCGGGTGTGCAGCAGTGGTCGCCGCTCGACGTCGTGGGCTGGCATGGCAATCTCGCGCCGTACAAGTACGATCTGGCGAACTTCATGGTCATCGGAACGGTTTCGTTCGACCATCCGGATCCGTCGATCTATACGGTGCTGACTTCGCCGTCGCATCTGCACGGGACGGCCAATTGTGACTTCGTGATCTTCCCGCCGCGCTGGCTGGTGGGCGAAGATACATTCCGACCGCCGTGGTTCCACCGCAATATCATGTCGGAGCTCATGGGTCTGGTGCACGGTGCGTACGACGCGAAGGCCGAAGGGTTCGTTCCAGGCGGCGTGTCGATCCACAATTGCATGATGCCGCATGGGCCTGACGCGCAAACGTTCGAGAAAGCGAGCGCCGCCGATCTGGCTCCGCACAAGCTCGACAACACGATGGCGTTCATGTTCGAGTCGTGCAGTATCTGGCAGGTCGCGCCTTCGGCAATGGCGGCGCCGAACCGGCAGCAGAATTACGATTCCTGCTGGACGGGCTTTGTTCCAGCGCCGTAATCACGATGAGGCTTCGACGCACATGCCCAGGCGCCGGGCCTTCTTCGACGAGGTACTGTGTAGGCTTTGTGGCAATGTCAGGTTAAGCGCGGCGCCGGTGATCTGCGGTTGGTTCCCTGGGAACACTATCCAGCGATTTCGAGGCATGTTCCCCGTGCCTGATCCTGGCCCAGCTGTTGCGCAAAAATTCTCCATGCAGTGTCACACGCAACGGCCAATGGATAGTCATGCTCGACATGAGTGACGTTGGTACCACTGCTGCCGAAGAAAGTAGCCGTCGCGATCAGGGCGTGGCGGGTACCTGATGTCGTTGCGTGCGCGGGCATCGATGATGTATCCGCTGTGGATGATTGGATGTGCACGGCGGGGGAGTCTGTCCATTGGTACGCCGCGGAATTACGACGGAGAGTGCGAACACACCGATGGCGGCACTGAGGATGATGTTATCGCGTCGCATGGTTACTGGATTTTCCGGCCGATGGGTGTTGCTGGGTCTGGGCGTCGCCTCCTGTTTGCAGTCTGGCGTCAAGCAATTGCAGCATGTCGAGTGTGCTACCAGCCATGCCCACGCTCTGATTGTAGGTAATCCGGTCGTGGTGCGGATTGATCCGGATGATGCGTCGCCCTGTCACTTCGGTGAAGTGGCGCACGGTCGGGAATGCCTTGCTGGCACCCAGTTCGACCATGGCCGGATGCTTGACCCGCGCGCACCATTGCCTCCAGTGCCCCCGCTGTGCGGCGAACGTCGACTTGATCCAGTGGTAATCGTCAAACAACAGCATGTTTGGCCGGGCAACGTGCCCGCATCGGGGACAGGCCGGGATGTCGTTGATCTTCATGCGCCCGGCCCGTCGCAGCAGGATCTGGAAGCCCGCGTGGGGATTAGTCTGCCGGAAGCGCTGCAACAGGTGACCATAAAAGCCCCATGCGAGTCGCGGTGCGGTGCGCATTGCCTTCTCGGTGGATATCCTTGAGAAGTCCATGTTGAGGTGTTTCAGCGCGGAATAGACCTTCCAGAGTCCGCGCCGGCCCCGAAAGGCGGGTAGTCCTGATTCAACGCCCGTGCCTGCGCCTGCTGTAATCAGGAGGGCATCGGCGTGTGCGATCCATGCTGCGGCCCGGTCGAGTTTTTCCACAAGGGTCGGCGCCATCTCATCCCCCTCGCTTTTCCATCAGGCGCGCGATCGCAATGATCCCCGCGTGCATCCGTGCGGCTGCCGCTGGATTGGCAGAGTGAACGAGGATGCGTGGCGGCACGAAGCCGCGTAATACAACCGCCTCCTCAATCCACCGGATTACGTCATAACCGGTGCCGCGGCTGTCGTCGCCGAGGTCGTGATCAAGACTGATGGCGTCGACTTCACCGGTCTCAAGTAGTGCGATAGCCTCGCGGGGCCAGTGCACCCGGACCCAGCCTTCGGGCGCCGTGCGCTCATCGTCAAGAAAGATTTTCATTACAGATATCTCCGTGAAAGAAGTCGCTTCAGGGCCGGCTCAGTTCCCGGATACTGGCGAGCCGGTCCTTGTCGTTCGGCGGCCAGAATCCTTTCTCACGCGCTTCGATGAGCATGATCTCGATGACCTGTGCGCCAGAGGCATCGACGTTGACGGTCACGCCAGTCGATGCGTGGTCGGCGCCAGGCTTGCCGGACAGCGTCACGTAGAGGATGTCGCCACTGTCGTCATAGCGAATCTGCATGATCATTTCCTTTCCGGGAACCGGTGTAATCAGACATGTGGACACGGCATGCGATAGCGAGTGCATGGACGTACTGCAGCATTTCTGCGAGTTCGATCTGGAGCAGCCCGAGGGCGACAGTGTGCGAAAGGCGGTCTGTGTCACGGGGGAGTTGGCCTGTAGCGCAGGCATGCAGCACGCCCATCGAGGCCAGCCCGCCATGCACGATCTGCGTCAGCATGTCGGACGAGGTGACCAGCTCAACGAGCAGATCGGGATCTGCGGCGGCCCAGTCGGGGTCACCGGCAGACGTGACGGGTAACCGGGGGAGCAGGATGAGTAGCGTGCGCAGCGGTCGCTGCATCCAGCTCGCTGACACAAGCTCGGGTGGTTCGGGAGAAAAATCTGTCATCTTGAGATTCACGAATAAGGTTGTCGGTTCGGGCATGGCTGAGGCGCCGTGGTTCGTGTAGCGCCTGGTGGTACGGTGGTCTAGCGCACCGGTCCACCGTGGATGCCGAGGCGCTGCGGCACAAACAGCCGGGGCCGGACCGTGATCGTTATGCGCAACATCGGCCGGCGTCGTCGCCGGCCACGCCGCTGCTCGCTACGAACGACGTAACGTGTCCGGCCAATCCGGTTGGGCTGGCCGTGCTCCAGCAGGAACAGCCAGCTGGAGATGCGGCTCGGTATCACGGTCGTGATATGTGCGGTCGCCGTAGGGTGGGGCGGATAGCGCAGCCGCCGGATCCGGCAGGGTGTGAGCTGGACCTCAAGGCGGTTGTGGTGGGAGCGGAGGGTCATGTGTGTGCTCCTTACCGGCGCGTGATGCGCCGCAGCCAGCGCCAGGCCAGGGTGAGCGGCAGGAAATAGAGACGCAGGCAGATCCGCGCCTCGCGGGCGATGACCTGCCAGGGTGAGCGTGAGTCCTTCATGAATGGGTCCTTCCACCTGAAAATGTGCAACACGCAAGACGGATTAACCAGGCCAGCCACAACGGACCGGCCCACCGGTGGCCACACGAAACCGTGCGAACAGAACCAGGATCTCACGGGTCTGAACGAATGCAAGTCGCTGTCCGCGAGCGACGCGCAGCAACACGCGAGCGTTGTATTCAGCGAAATGCGATGCGGTGTCCGGAAGAGGTTTTCCACACAATCTGGGGAAAACCTTGTGGGGAAGATGGGGAACAGTGATGCAAGTCACCGGGCGAGCGCAGGCTTCTGCCGCCGGACGCCGATTCGGGCAGAAGATGGCCGCCGCCCAGGCTCAGCGCCCGACATACACCATCAGCAGGCAGGCGATGATCGTCACGTCGCTAACCTTAATGCGCGGTTAGGGGACTGCCGGCGGCAAGTAACTTTTCAACCCCGCGGGGACGCACTCCCCGCCTGGGCAGGCTGCTCGCACCTTCAGGAGAGTCTGTGAGAGGTATCAATTTAATGGGGGGCTGGAACGAATATTCGCAATGTTGTCGCGCGTGTGTTCCCGTGTCAGCATGGGGAGATTCAACCCTCCCGGAGCTCCGCCATGGCCCGCCCGTATGCCGCTGTCCCGAAAAAAGCCACAAACGTATCGCTGGCGGAAGCACTGCTGACGGCAGCCAGACAACTCGGCGTCAACGTGTCGCAAGCAGCTGAGGCCGGTCTGGCCAAGGCCGTTGCGGACAAACGCGCTGAGGAATGGCTGAAAGAGAACGCCGAAGCCATCGCCAGTTCGAACGCGTATGTCGATGAACACGGCTTGCCGTTTCCCGAGTACCGGGTGGTTTGATGGCGCGATTTGATGTCTGTCCTGGCCCTGCCGGTCGAGGTCTGTTGCTGAAGGTCCAGTCGGAGATTTTTGTAGTTTTGTCCGAAGCATTGCTTTCAGGCCGAGCTCGATGACATCGCGCTCGTGGACCAGGCCCGTGGCTTCCATCGTGTGGGAAAGGAGCTGTTTGTCGACCGCCACGTGAATGCGCGTCATGGACGCCACGCTCACGTTTGCGTCCATCGCGAGCCCTCGCCCACAGGCCTCCGATGCCCTTGGCCGCGCGGGTTGCGCAGGGGCGGCAACACGGTGCTCCGGCCGGGCAGGAAAGTGGCCATGAACTCGAGCTCATCGAGGCAACTGTCCGCGCCAATGATTTCGTAGCTCGAATGCCCGAGCACGCCGCTTTTTTCGGCGGCCAGGCACCAGTTGACGGTTTGTCGAAAGGTTCTTGCCTGAAATACGGGAGCGGCCTTCGGCCAGCTGGGTCGAACGAAATACATATCGTAATCCTTATCATTTAGGCGGAATCTGGTAAATCCTGAACTGCTGCCACTGGTTTCCAGGATATCGGGGCAGCCACCACCGCACATCGCGCAGCAGTCAAACCAGGATCGCACGGTATGGGACGAGTGCAAGTCGCCTCAGGCCGGCAACGCTCCGGTATCCATGGGCAATGTGCAGGCTACCGCCCGTAGAGCCGATAGACGCGCTTGCGACTTTCGCGCTTGAGCAGCACGTGTACGCGCCGATAGCCATACCGCACACGGATCTGGGCGATCTTGCGAATACGCGGGCGCAGTGCCGTCTGCGGATCCTTGACGCTGCGATAGTAACGAGTGCTGCGCGCCTGCCTGCCCAGACGGCACGCCCGTTGCGTCGGAAGGCCGTAGTGATCTACGATGTAGGTCCCCCACGGATTCGAACCAGTGCAGGTTCAGGCATCCGTTCCCAGTGAGTTGTTTCTCCACCATGCGTCTTACAGTTGCCCAAGCTAACCACGTTGCAAAGGTTTTTCCGGAGTGTCGTGCTGAGATGAACGACTTCCTTGAAGCGCGCGCCGAAGTGGTGATCTACAAGCAGAACGAATGCGGCAGCGATGTTCCGCCCTACGCAATCGCCGTGGTCGGTACTGCCTTCTGGATTGATTGCTGCGAGACACCGGAGGAGGCGACAGCGCTGGCTGACTCCCTCGGCCTTAGGGTCCTTGAGGTGCGCCGGTAGTCCCTCATCTGCGTGCGGGTTGTCGGCATTGGTCCTTAACCTGTGACGGACACGCTCTGCAAAAGCTGATCGGACGTTGGTTTTTCTTTTCGAGCCTGACAGGGCGCTACACCTCATCGCCGGAAACGGTGATGGACAGTGATTTGAACCGTATAAAGGGAATAAAGTCTGCGGACGAATTCATCGCTGCGCTTGAGAGTGTGATGGCGTCTGCGTTGACCAACGACTACTGGACGATCACCCTACCTGCGGATTTGGATAGTTCATCCGCGCGAAACCCGGAATTGTTCGCATACGTCGCCGCTCAAAACAAACTTTCAGCGCCGGTTCTGTTCTCGCATAAAAAGGTTCCGGAATTACTTGACCCGTTGCTCAAAACCTCAAAGCGGTCGCTGGAACGGCCTCATCTGTTTCCGAAGGCATGGTTATTCAAACACGCCGTCGATGACCTTAAACAGATCAACCAACAGGCAAATTACGCACTGGTCGAGTGGCCTGATAATATCGACATCGGCGACGATCCGCCGACAAAATATGTGCCGAAAATTCGGTCTCGGTTCTCATCATCAGACTGGGCGCGGATGCACAAACTCCATGGTCTTCCGGAAGGTTGGCAAAATATGAGCTACCACGATTTTCTGGTCGAGCGCAGAAAGCTTGTGGCTGCCATCATCCGACGCGGTTTTGAATCGCTGAAGTAAGTTGAATTGCCAACCTGGTCCATTGAGCCAATGAAATTGCACTGATCTAATAGTGCATGGGCACAATGAATCTGGGTGATACGGGGCGCAAAGAGCTGAAATCGATTCAGCACAGTCGGACCGTAGCAAACGCGCTTCGATAGTGAGCGCCTGGGTGGGCCTGTACGGCAGATATCCAGGGCGCGTGCCGCGATGGCGCATCAAAGCGCGTCAATAGTCGTCCGCAACCTCGCCAGCAGCCATTTTTTGAAAGTCTTGACCCTCGGATTGAGGTCTTCGTCCTTGCGGTGAATGAGGTGGTAGCCTTGGTGGGTTTGACAGGTATGTGGGAGCGCCCTCACGAGCCGACCTTCCCGGATATCCCGCTGGAAGAGAAACAAGGGGACCACTGTGAAGCCAAGGCCCGAGATGGCGGCTTCACGCATCATTAGCACTTGCAGGAAGCGTGGGGATTTGCCGAGGTCGGGCATTTGAAGTCCGTTGTGTTCGAAAAAATCCTGCCACGGGTCATGCCGCGTGCCCGCAAAGCTGAGTAAGGGCTGCTTCAGCAAGTCGGCGGGCTCTTGAACCTGGTCCAGGTGATTCATGTGCGGGGAACACACTACCGCCATTTCAGCGCTGTCAAGCAAGCTGGTCGAATCGTAGCCGGGCCAGGGTGGCGAGCCATAGCGGATATGCGCCTGGATGCGCGGATCACTATCGATCTCCCCGAGCTCGTGGAGCATGATATCGACCTGAATTTCAGGGTACCTGGTGTGGAAATCGCTGATGTTGTGCACCAGCCAAAGTGAGAAACCGGCGTTGACGGATAGTGTAAGCGCCGGCATGCCCGCGCCGCTGCGCAGTGCATGGCTCGCCTCGGCGATCTGGTTCAGGCCAGCCGTGATCTTCTCGTGGTAAACCCTGCCCGCCGGCGTCAGGGAAATCCAGCGGCCGTTGCGCTCGAACAGCCGGGCTTCGAGCTGCTCCTCCAGTGTCTGGATCATGCGGCTGACGGCACCCTGGGTCACGTGCAGTTCGGCCGCCGCCGCGGTAAAGCTCTGCAGGCGCGCGGAAACCTCGAAATACTTGACCGCCGTGAGAGAAGGGAGGGGTTTCATACCAGTTCGTTTTGCATGAGCTCTTCTCATTTTAACGGACAAGTAATCGTTTTAATTTGCGGACTTCCCCCACCTACACTGTGTCCACTCGAACTACTACACCAACAGAGACACCATGGACGCAGTGATCGAAACCCAGCCTTTCACGGTTGCAGATGGCGAAGCTTATCGCCAGCGCGCGCTGAAAGCCGGCGTGGAATTCCTGAAGGCAGTCGATGCCATTCTTCCCGTGCTGCGTGCTGGCCGGGAGCAATCCGAGCGCGACGGCCGCGTGTCGGACACCAGCGTCGAAGCGATGATCGACGCCGGCGTGTTCCGCAGCTTCACGCCGCTGCAATACGGCGGTCTGGAGCTCTCGCCGGCGGATTTTTTCGATGGCCTGATGCGGATCGCGCAGTGCGACAGCTCCGCTGCCTGGATTGCTGGTCAGATTACCTGCCATGCGCTGGAAATCGCTGCGATGGACCCGCAACTGCATGAGGATTTCTGGGGCACGTACGGCCCGGATGCCCGTGCCTCGAGCTCCTACGCGCCGCTCGGCAAGACCGAGCCGACCGACGGCGGCTATATCCTCGACGGCAAGTGGACCTTCTCCAGCGGCGTCGATTTTGCCCATTTTGTCATGCTGGGTGGTGGTGAGCGCAACTTCATGGTGCCGATCGAGGATCTGACCATTGACCATGGCAGCTGGGACGTGCAGGGCCTCCGTGGTACCGGCAGCAAGGCGGTCATCGCGAACAAGGTCTTTGTGCCGAACCATCGCATTCACGTGCTTGCGGACGTCATCAACGACAACAACGCCGGCTACGAAGTTCTCGACACGCCGCTGTACCGTGGCGTTTCCTGGCTGACGGTGTTCTTCTCGACCGCCGCCAACACGGTGATTGGCACGGCTATGGAAGGGGTGAACCTGTTTAAGGAGCAGTCCCGTAATCGTCTGACAAAAATGGGTACCGGGGCACGCCTGACCGACAATCCGTTCCTTCATTTCAAGTTCGCGGATGCGCTGACGCGCGTGAACGATATCCGCAACCGCACGCTAAATAGCTGGCGCCACGTATTTGATCAGGCCTGCAAGGGCATGCCGGTTCCGCTTGTGGATCGCCTGCGTGTGCGCTACGAATCGGCCGACGCGTTTGCCACTTGTTTCGATGCCTTCCAGGACATCTGGCCGCTGGTTGGCGCCGTGGCTTCGCTGAGTACCAATCCCATGCAGCTGATTTTCCGGAATTTGATGGCCGCCCGTGTCCACGGTACGGGCGGCAAGGAATTCGCTTCGGGCCTGTATTCGCGAGCGTTGATGGGCCTGCCGGCACCGGAATTCAAGGTCCAGGACTTCGCCGCCGCCAACTACTGGCGTTGATGGCGCGTACCTCTCCGGCAGACATGAAGGAGCCGAAAAAATTATGTTGAAACAACAGGTACAACAACCGGAAGTCGGCAAAGTCGGCCAGTGGCCCGTGGTCGAACGCGGGCAACCGCTCGATGACAGCCGTGCATTTCGCCGCTGTCTGGGCCGGTATCCGACGGGCGTGACGGTCATCACAGCCAGGCATGGCGACAATCTGGTTGGCATGACGGTGAATTCTTATGCCTCGGTTTCCCTGGACCCGCCGCTGATTCTGTGGTCGATCCGGCGCGAATCGAAGCAGGTCGAGGCTTACAAGAGCGCCGGGCATTTTGCGGTGAACATGCTTGCACAGGACCAGATGCAGGTCTCGCAATGGTTCGGCAAGGGCTTGCCGGAGAAATTCGAACTGGTGTCGTGGGAGGCTGGCCTCGGTGGTGCACCGCTGATCCACGGCGCGGTCGCTCAACTGGAATGCGAGCGCGTTTCGGTGCAGGAGGCAGGTGACCATCTGATCCTGATCGGCGAGGTCAAGCAGTACGCACACTTCGACGGCAAGCCGCTGACCTTCAGCAACGGCGAATACGTGATGACACAAGGTTTGCCGAGCGCGCAGACTGCTCGTCCGAACTGATCGGGTGGAAGTCGGTGCGCCGGGCGTGTACTGGTGCGTCTACTTAGAGGAAGAGAGGAGAACGAATTGAAAATCGACGAAATCGGTTATCTGGGCATCGACGCTACCAATATGGCCGAATGGCGTGCGTTTGCGTCGGACTATGTTGGCTTTGAGGTCCGTGACCTGGCGAACGAGTGCCTCGGCTTGCGGATGGACGACTACGCTTGGCGTATGCTGGTGCAGCCGGCACAGCGCAATGGTGTTGGCTTTCTCGGCATGAAGGTCGAGAGCCTGGAAGCGCTTGAAACGATACGTAGTGAATTGACGGCAGCAGGCATCGCCGTGCACGAAAGCAGTGCAGCGGAGCGCGCTTTGCGCGGCGTGCAGCACATGCTGTGGGTGCTGGACCCGGATCAGAATCGCGTCGAGTTTTTTGCCGGCCGCAGCACCGACGAAAGCGAATTCAAGCCGGCCCGCCCGATTGGCGGCTTCCGCACTGGTTCACTGGGGCTCGGTCACGTCGTGCTTGGGACGCCCTTGCTGGAGGAAATGGAGCATTTCTATCTGAAGCTCCTCGGGTTTGGGCTGACCGACTACCTGAACACTGAAATCAAGGTGCGTTTTATCCATACCAACGACCGGCATCATTCGCTGGCGCTGGTCAAAACGCCCGTCAGCTTCCTGCATCACGTCATGATCGAATACAAGTTCATGGACGATGTCGGCCGCCTGTACGACAAGGCGTTGACGATGCCTGGCATGGTCCAGACCAGTCTCGGCCGGCACGCCAATGACCACATGCTGTCGTTCTACTCCAAAACGCCCGGCGGGTTCCTCCTGGAAACGGGTTGGGGCGGACGAGCGATCGACCGTGCCACCTGGACGCCCGAGGAGCTTTGGTGCTTCAGCCTCTGGGGGCACGTACGCAGTTGGGAAACGCCCGAAAACCAGGCCAGGCAGCGCGAACAGAACGTGAAGGCCGCCACGCTGGGGGTGCGCGCGCCGGTCGAAATTAACGACGAAGGCGGTTTCGTGAGCCGGACGATAGCTATCTAAGGGTGCGGTGTGTGACTTCCTGTTTCCGGGCGGTCATTACAATACCGCTCCCATGATTTTGGCTCATCCAAGCCGCAAAAATGTTGTTTTGAAGGGGGGGTGACACCCCGTATGCTGCGGTGACCGCTCATCGGCGGGGACGCGGGACGAATGGGTGAAGCAGACCTCGCAACTGATGAATAACTGAATCAGGGCCAGTGCGAGCGGCATCCACAAGAGCAGTCGATGCTCACTAAAAAAGATATACGGAGACAGATGTTCATGAGCAGTCAAATGAGCACGAGAATGATGCCTTCCTCGCTCGAGGCAGTGTCGCCCTTAAGCAAGTCCGCCAGCATCTGGATTGTCTGCGGTGCTGCTATTGGCCTGATGTTTGGCTTCGGCCCGATGTTTTTCAGCGTCGCGGGCGTTTTCCTGAAATCGGTGGCTGCGACGTTCGGCTGGGGGCGCGCCGACGTCGCGGTACTGCCGATGTTCTCGATGGTAGGTACCGCACTGGGGGCGCCTGTCGTCGGCTATCTCGCTGACCGTCTGGGCTGGAGCAAAGTTCTGGCAGGTTCGATCGTGCTCTTTGCGATCTCGATGGTCGCGCTTGCTGTTGCCCCC
>Ga0131853_10005679_pt1 | contig 22524 bp, 16 predicted proteins | sample TergutLab28metaG_FD_92764 | JGI IMG/M metagenome (GOLD analysis project Ga0131853, IMG submission 92764) | Labiotermes labralis P1 segment gut microbial communities from Petit-Saut dam, French Guiana - Lab288 P1 (version 2) (version 2) | ecosystem: Host-associated > Arthropoda: Insects >...
CCATACAGAAGGCTGGGCCGACGGGCTAAGGAACAATATAGCCCTATTTTATGGCGACATAATAGAAGGCAAAACCGGCGGCGGTTACGCAACATTCCAAGACGGGCATAATATTATGCTGGTAATAGAGGCAATACTAAAAAGCCATCACAGTAAATCCTGGCAAAAGGTGACATATTAATGAAGCAAACGGGTACTACCACTTACAACTACCATAAGCCAGAAAGCGACTATTTCGAATGGCATGGGCTTCATGTTGCAAGGGGTACATGGCGGTCAGATTTAAGGCTGCATACCCACGATTTTTACGAAGCTTCTATAATCATTGCCGGCAGCGCAAAACATGTGATTGGCGGGTACGAATATCATCTTAAACGCGGGGATGTATATGTTGTAAAAAAAGGCGTCCCCCACGGCTTTGTAGAGGTCAATGACCTGGATTTAATAGACCTTATGTATTTCCCAGATTTGTTTGCCCTGGCGGACGCACAGCTTTTTAGGCTGCTTGTACCCCTGTTTATAGTAGAGCCAGATATACGGGAGCGTAACTATTACCCCTATGTACTTACCCTGACAGACAATGACCTAAACTTTATAACCACAACAGCGGATTTTATGATACAGGAGCTTAAAACCAGGGAAAATACAATAGTAATCCGGCATTTTATGCTTTCACTGTTTGCGTACCTTTCAGCCAAGTATGGCAACCGCAACAATGAACCCCATTCAACCCAGATTTTATCCAAAGCGGTAGGCTTTATGTATGAAAACATGGCTGCCCAAATAAAAATTGCGGATATAGCCGACCATTTATTTATGTCTACAAGGCATCTTGGTCGGCTTTTTATGAAATATTACGGCACAACCCCTGGGGATTACCTTACAGATATCCGGCTAAAACACGCCCTTTCCCTTATAGAGCGTAAGCAGATGAAAGTCGGGGATATATCTGCACTTTGTGGGTTTACTGACCCCTCATATTTTGCGCGGCTGTTTAAGAAGGCTTATGGCATTACGCCTCACAAGGCAATGTTATAGCCATTCCGGAGGCGGTTATATGCACCAAATCCCTTCAAAGCACATATATTCATCATCTTTGTGTGCGCTAATTTTTATATTTGCTGCATTTATAGCCCTAACCGGGTGTTTTGCCCTGCCTGCAGAAGACCCTGCCCCCCCCTCCCCTATTGTACGTATGCCACAGGCCCAAGCCCACCGCACAGCACCTGTAACCCGGGGGGATGTGGAGCGGTATATAAACGCGTGGGCTTTCTATGTGCCAACAAGGGAAGAACAGCTTGCATTTGAAATACCAAGGCTACGCATTGCTGGTATACATGTAAGCGTTGGTGACAGTGTGCAAGAGGGAGATGTTATTGCATCCCTGTACCGCCCAGGAATAATAAGCCAATATACTGCCGCAACCCAGCGGGAAGATATTTTGCTGCTTAACATATCCCAAGCAGAGCGCCGCCAAAACCAAGCCCGTGCCCAAGCCCGCCGTTTTGGGGACCCCTTTACCGCCAGCAACGAGGTGGCAAACCTTCAGCAAGAGCATGAGATTCTGGCATTAGAGCTGGACTTTCTAAGGCGGGAAATAGACCAGCTAAGTTTACGCGCTTCCATGGACGGCAATATTGTACAAGTCATGGACTTTACAGAAGGCATGATGTCCGACAGCACAAGGGTAGTTGCCACAGTATCAGACCAAACATATTCCGTTTTTGAAGTACGCTCCCCCGACGCAACCGGATATATGAATATAGGGGATTTTTTTACACTTATGATTAACCAAGCCCCACATGACGCCATTGTTGTTGACCCCTATGAACTTGGTATAGAGCGGGAACATCTGCAAGGCAATGAAGTTTTCCTTGCGCTTTTGGATGAAGAAACTATTGTGCCTGCAAATCCTACTTCAACAGTGCGGGTTGTGGCCAATATTGCGGCAGATGTGATAATGGTCCCCTTAAGGGGGGTGCAAATCGTTGGGGAGCGCACTTTTGTATATACCCTCAATGAGTATGGGCTTCGCACTATCAGGGATGTAGAAGCCGGGCTTCGGGGCAATACTTTCATAGAAATTATTAGCGGGCTGGATGTAGGGGAGTTGGTTGTCATTGACTAAAAAATGCGTTCCCATACTTATTTTTATACTTTTTCTTACCGCTTGCGGGGCATCACAGGCGCCGCCGCCGCCGGGGCTGATTACGCCTGCCATCGCGGCTATACACACAGATACCGCAGTGGTATCCCGTGGCCCGGTTGCATCGGTTAGCCGGCATACCGGTGCTGTGCGCACAAGTTCGGACCCAATTGGTTTTGGGGATTTATCGGCCTCTTTTGGCCGGTTTTATATACAATTGGGCGACACTGTAAGCCAGGGGCAGCTGCTGGCCAGCCTTGACTTTGAACATATCCAGGAACGGATAAATCAACAAGAAGAGGATATAGCCGCGTTACGCAACCAACATTCCCTAGAAAACAGAATAAGAACACTTGACATAAATATCATGACAGCGGAAAACAACCGCCTTATGCACAATGCAATAGAAAGCCATGACTACAATTCTATTACCGCAGCAGAAAGAGGCCGCTGGGACATAGACCGGGCCAGGATGGAGCATGATTTTTTACAAGAGCAGCAAGCCCTTACCCTACGCCATATGGAAAGTGCTTTAGCTGCCTTAGAAGAGCAATTTAACCGTTCGCAATTACGGGCACCGGTTGATGGTGTAGTAATTTATATGGCAGATTTATCTTATGGCAGCTGGGTTGCGCCTTTTACAACTATTATGCGCATTGTCCACGAAGATTCATCTGTTTTTGTAGAATATATTGGCGGCACATCCTTTACATTACATAGGGCAGCACGTGTACAGGCACATATAAATGGCCAGGTGTACGACGCAACCCGTATTTACCTAACCAGGGAGCAAGCACAACGCCAGCCCCCCCTGCGCTTTACACTAGACACAAATAATCACCCCTCTGTTGGCTCTTTTGCATCTTTATACATTTATACCCAGCGGGAGGATAATGTGCTTCGCATACCACGGAATGCGCTGCATTATGACCCGGATATGGGATTTTATGTCCACCGTATAGATGAATCACAACTTACCCAGGTATTTATCACCATTGGCCCACGTACAGAAACTTATGTGGCAGTGCTAAGCGGGCTAGAGGAAGGGGATGTGGTTAGTGTTAGGTTGTAAAAGCAGGTACGAGCCGGGAACAGGACTGTCGGCGAACCCTATACAAAAGAGCAAGCGCGGCAAGCAGCGCCCCTACAAAGCCGCTTACCGCAGGGGCAACCCTTGCTGCGCCCGCAATTTTGCATTCTCCAAAACATTACCGCCTACGAAGCAACAATTTACTGTAACAATATACTTCAATCAGCTTTTACTATTTTCAATCCTTTTTCTCGCCCTCACAGCATGCACACAAGCACACATCCAAGACGATGTAGCCTCTGCCATAGCAGACAGAGTCATAATGCCAATGGGCCGCGCCGCAAACTGGGAACCGGACTTTGAGTTGGTAGAAGTACAGCGCAGAAACCTAGAAAGAACAGACGAGCTGCTGGTACAGGCAAGGTTTTCTGTCACTCAAAACCTATCATTTGATGGGTATGGCGGGGTATATTCCGGCGCGCACATAGAAGAGGGGGAAAGAGTCCCCGCAGGCCTTTTGCTGGGCGAGCAATTTTTTCAAGAAATAGTAACAGAACCGCTGAAAATAAACCGCTACAGGCTGGCCCTACAGCTATCCGTTTTGGATGAAGACATAAGAAGAGAAAATAATGCCCACTCAAGGGAAGTACAAGAAGCCCGCAACGCGTTAGCATCCCTGGATTACCATGGGCGGGAAATCGCAAACATGCGCATCACAAGGCTTCAATTGCAACACCAGCAGTTCACATTAAGAAGCCAAGACGTCAGGCGCAACATCCAGCGCCAGCTAGATGAAATAGACAGCCAGCTGCAAGGCATGAGGATATACGCCCCATTTGACGGGCTGCTTACATTTGTATCTTCTATGTCCCCCGAAATGGAAGTACCACCGGGCTTTTTATTTTTTACAATTGCAGATGAAAGATATGTACATTTTACGGTGACGGCTGCACAGCACATGGTCATCCCCGGCACTGTGCACACAATATGGGATTTTGAAAACCGCTTTTCATTTGATGCCCGGGTTATATCTGGCCAGCCTTCCTCAATGCCTCCTCCCCCTGGCAGCGGCGATATTCTTATGGACTTTACCCTTGTACCACAAGATATTACAGCCTTTACAGAAATGCTGGAATCCCTGGATATCACCATCCCAGACTTATTGGGGATGGACTTACGCATAACCGCCACCCAAACCCTAGCACATAACATCCTGCTGCTACCCGGCCGCGCCGTAAGGCGGGAAGACCTGGCCTACTATGTAATGGTCTACAATGACGGACGCCTGGCTAAGCGGTATATAACCCGGGGGCAGATGCACCAGTTTTATATGGAAATAATTATGGGTGTGGAAGAAGGCTGGAAGGTGGCCCTGCCATGATTGATTTCTTATTGCGCAAAATGCGGAAAAATAAATGGATGATGATTTGCTTACTGGTTGGGAATATACTGCTGGTAGGCATTGTGTCGGCTACCCCCCTTTATACCCAGGCTACAATGGAGCGCATCCTGCAGCAAAACCTTAGGCAACTAGGCCAGGAAACAGGGCGGCACCCTGCCATTATGGATCTAAGCCTTAATTTTACCACCCTACAAGAAGCCCGTATTTTGCCTGCTTATTACGAAACCCGTGATACACATGTGCAAAATATTCCGGAAGCAATGGGCATCCCAATCCTTGATACCATACAAACATACACCATGAGCAATTGGCATCTTGTGCCAGACGCCGCCCGGGAACCCCACCTTAGGGCGCGCAACATTGCCCTTATGGGGACAGACAGGCTCTACGACAATGTATCCATAGTTTATGGGCGGCTTCCGTCAAGCACAATTGCAGATAGCAATGTTATTGAAGCCCTGGCATCAGAAGCCGTAATGGTGCAACACCATTTGCTTGTGAACGAAAACCTGACTATCGGCAATGTAAACAGCCCCTACGGCCCCCAGTATGTGCGCATTGTTGGTATATACGAGTTTAAGGAAGGATCTGAAACATACTGGTCTACTGTACGGCTTGGCCCTACAGCCGCAATGAACACACTTATTATTCCCAATGATATTGTGCGGGCATTTATTTCAGATTCCAACCCAGTACATTACCGCATCAGGGTTCAGTGGCATCATATTCTTGATTATTCTGGGTTTTCTGCCCGCCACGCTGACCGCTATACCAATGTTCTTTCGTCACTAAGCTCTCAATTTAACGCCCCCAGCAGTGCGTGGAATTTTAGTACCAGCTTTGGAAATGTCCTTCAAGAGCATATGGTGCGCACTGCCCCCCTTGCTATTACTTTATGGGTGCTGCAAGTGCCGATTTATATTATGCTGGCCTTTTATATCTACATGGTAAGCCGTCAAATTTTGCAATTGGAACAAAACGAAATTTCTGTATTAAAAAGCCGTGGTGTAAGCCGCTTACAATTGATGGTCATTTACGCATTGCAGGGTTTATTTGTGTCCATTGTCAGCCTGCCTGCCGGTATATTGCTTGGGGTTGGCATATGCCACCTGCTTGGGGCAAGCAGCGGCTTTTTATACCTTGTACAAAGGGCTGCATTAACTGTTCAGGTTACACCAATGGTTTTTTTATATGCCGGGCTGGCAATGGTTCTTTCATTTTTGACTATGTTTATCCCCGTAATAAGTTTCTCCCGTGTCACTATTGTAGAGCATAAGCAGAAGAAGCGCGGGCAGGCTATTAAGAAAGCCTTATGGCAACGGTTTTACCTGGATGTTCTTTTCTTTGGCGCGGCGCTTTACGGGCTGCATACATTTAACACCCAAAGGGAAGTCATGGCAGCGATGGTGCGGGAAACCGCTTCTGTAGACCCTCTTCTGTTTATCAGCTCATCTTTATTCATTATTGGGGCAGGGTTATTTATCCTTCGGATATTCCCCTACTTTGTAAAACTTATATATGTAATGGGCCGCAGGTTTTGGTCACCCCAGACTTATGCGGCTTTGCTGCGGGTTATACGCTCTTCTGGCGAAGAGCAGTTTATTATGATTTTCTTGGTATTTACAATGGCAATAGGGATTTTTAGCGCCCATGCTGCCCGCACAATCAACACCAACAACGACCACCGTATCAAATATATGGCCGGGGCAGATTTGGTTTTTAGGGAATTTTGGCGCAGCAACATGCCCACTGTATCCCCAGAAGTTTATGGTATACGCGTGCCAGACCAGGTAATTTATTTTGAGCCGGATTTTCATCGGTTTACCGGTTTTGCGGAAGTTGAATCCATGACACGGGTACAGCACCAAATAGTAAATTCTACACGGGTAAGGGCCTCCCAATCCACACAAGGTGTAAGCCAATGGATTCCTCCAGACCGGACACACCTTGCCTCTGGTATAGGGGCCGGGCTGGCTTTGCACCATGCCCGCACAGGCGGGACTGCCATACAGTTTATGGCGATTGAAACCAATACCTTTGGCCAGACCATTTGGTTTAGGGATGATTTGCTTCGTATACACATAAATCACTTTTTAAATGTCCTGGCTGAAAACCCTGGTGGGGTGCTGCTAAGCACCAGCTTTAACACAGTCTATGACTATGGGCTTGGGGATCTTATAACAGTGCGCAATAGCTATGGCCACACAGCCATGCTGGAAGTAGTAGGCTTTGTTGACTACTGGCCAGGGTATGCCCCCCTGGCGATGGATATACTTCAATCTGGGGAAATGGTTATGGCAAACCGTTTCCTTGCTGTTGCCAACCTGGGGTATATACAATCCCTATGGGGGGTACTGCCATACCAGGTTTGGATGCGCACAAACACCCCTACCAATCAGTTTTTCTATGACTTTAGCACAGAAAACGAGCTGCAAATCGTGGAGTTTACAGACAAAAACGCCATCATAACAGAAAGCCGGTCAGACCCTATACTGCAGGGAATAAACGGTGTGCTAACGGTAAGCTTTATTGTTACTTTGCTTATATGCTTTGCAGGGTTTTTGCTTTATTGGGTGCTTTCTATCCGCGGGCGTATGCTTCAGTTTGGGATATTTAGGGCAATGGGGATGAGTATGTACCGTATTATTGCCTTGCTTATAAACGAACAAGTCCTTATAACTTTTACAGCAATTGGCATTGGTGCAGCTGTTGGGATAACCGCGGCCCGGTTATTTGTACCCCTTATCCAAATATCCTATACCGCAGCCCAACAGGTTGTCCCACTTATGGTAGTAATCCAGGCAAGGGATTACCGCAATCTTTTTATAGTTATCAGCATCATGATTATTCTGTGTTTATGTGTTATAGGGATATTTATAACCCGGATGAAGGTTACCCAGGCCCTTAAACTGGGCGAGGATTAAGGCTATTACAATTATATATACCAAAACTGCATATAAGTGTTGCAAAATGCGCACCCAAACATAAGTACGGTATATATTTTAGCCTACACTGCCATGTCTTAAGACACTTTTTTTTGTATAAAACGTTGACAAATATGTGTTTCATTATTACAATACTGTTACAGCTTACATGTATGGAACATGTTGTAGATTGCGTGTGAATTTCATGGATTTTTGCATTTCAATTCTCACAACATAGGTTGCATGCGTGTTAAAAAGGTATATATAAGGAGGAAGATGTATGAAAAAACTGCTTTTACTGGCAGGTATGGTTTGCCTGCTGCTTGTTCTTGGTGCTTGTGGCTCTGGCAATGAAGGTGCCGCAGGCTCTGGAGAAGACGCTGGCGGGTTCCCAGAAAGTGTTTCTATTTGGGGCTTTAACATCGGCGATGGTATTGGTCATGACTCCAATGAAGAAGTATATGCATGGAGAGAAATTTCTTACAGAACAGGCACAGACATTGAGTGGGTTCACGGGATTGGCGATGCTTGGGAAGCTTTCAACCTAATGATTGCCTCCGGCGACTGGCCAGATATTATCCAGCACCACTGGAACACAGTACCTGGTGGCTCTGTTCAGTTCTACAATGACGGTGTTATCCACCGCCTCAACGACTTGATTTACGATCACATGCCCAACTACTTATCACACCTTAACGCCTCTGGCGGAAGAAATGTTTTGGAATTTGGTGATGATAACGACATGTTCTTCTTTGCCATGATAACCGATGCAAGAATCCTGCAAAACATTGGCCCCATGGTACGTATGGAGTGGCTTGACGCAGTAGGTCTTGACATCCCTTCAACAGTTGATGAAATTACCGCAATGTTAAGGGCTTTCCGCGATGGTGATCCAAACCGCGACGGCAACCCAGACATTATGCCTCTTACAGGCTTCGGCATTAAAGGCGGCGGCCCTGGTGACGTATCCAACTTCCACATGGAAGGTCACATTTGGCCATGGGGTACATCTGCGTACTTCTACCAAGTTGACGGCGTAGTTACCTACGGCCCGCTTACACCAGAATTTGAAGAAGGTATTACATGGCTTAATATGCTTTGGGAAGAAGGGCTTATAGACCCAGAATTCTTTGTACAAGGCAGATCTGACTCTGATGGTAAAATCATGGCTGGTGAAGCTGGATTTATGACTGGTATCCAAGCCAGCGGTATCCACAACACCATGCATACCAACAGCCCAGAAATTCCATTTACAGTTATGGGTATCCCATATATCTCTCTTGTACCAGGCGGCCCTGGTTTTGTAATGACCGCCCGCTTTGTAAACATTGTAGAGCCAAGTGCAGCAGCTGTTATCACAACCAATGCAGAAAACCCAGCAGCAGTAGCACGTTTTATTGACTTTATCTTCACAGACGAAGGTAAACACATCACCAACTTTGGCCAAGAAGGCGTAACATGGGAAATGGTTGGCGGCGAGCCGCAATTTACCGAATACGGTGTAGAAAACCTTCTTGCCCACGAATGGGCCCGCTATCACTGGGGTGTATCCACATCTTTCCCACAACGCCGTACTTTTGACGCGTGGAGCCCATCTCTTCACCCAGCTGCTGAAGAAGGCATGGTAAACTGGGGCGGCAATGCCGACAGGTCCAGAATCTTACCAACCGTTCAAGTAGCCCCAGAAGTAGCAGAAAGAACCGCTACAATTATGGCTGACGTGCAAACCTATGTAGACGAGCAATTCATCGCATTCGTAACCGGTCTTCGTCCGCTTAGCGACTTCCCAACATTCCGTCAAACCCTAATTAACTGGAATATCCAAGAAGTTATTGATGCCCGTCAAGCTGCATTTGACTTGATTCGTTAATTTTTACAGATAGCTTATGCGGGGCTGGGATTGTCGGTTGTTTCGGTAACCCAGCCCCTTTTTTTACCCATTTTAAAGGTGGTGTAGTTATGGAAAATTCAAAGTCTGGTTCACTTTATCGTTATAGCAGTCTTCCTCAAAGGTTTATGTTTAGTTTAAAGCGGTATTGGGTTCTGTATCTAATGCTGTCTCCTATGCTTTTATTTTTCATTATCTTTCGCTATGTGCCAATGGGCGGTATTGTAATCGCCTTTCAAAATTTTAGACCGGCACGCGGCATTATGGGCAGCGATTTTGTTGGCCTTCAAAATTTTCAAGACTTTTTCGGCTCGGTATTCTTTGGCCGGATTGTAAGGAATACGTTATCAATCAGTTTTCTGTTTCTTATATTCGGTTTTCCGGCATCAATTATATTTGCATTGTTTTTGAACGAACTAACAAGTAAGCGCTTTAAAAAGGCAGTGCAAACAGCCACTTATATGCCTTATTTCATCTCTGTTGTAGTTGCTGCTGGTATCACCCGTATGTTTGTAGGCCGCAGCGGTATCATCAATGATGTTAGGTCTTTATTCGGCTTAGAGCGTATTGTTTTCTTAGCACAGCCCCAGTATTTCCGGCCTATATTTGTAATATCTGGTATATGGCAAGGTTTAGGATGGGGAAGCATAATTTATATTGCTGCGCTGGCTGCTGTAAGTGTGGAATTGTATGATGCAGCGCTGGTAGACGGTGCTGGGCGGCTTAGGCGTATATGGCATGTAAGCATACCAGGCATAATGCCTACTATTGTTATTATGCTTATACTGGCCATTGGCGGGCTTATGTCTGTAGGTGCAGAGCGCATACTGCTTCTGTACAACCCTGGTATATATTCAACTGCGGATGTTATATCTACCTTTGTATTCCGCCTGGGTATACAGGAGGCAAGGTTTGGCTATGCTGCTGCCGTTGGCTTATTTAACTCAGTTATTAACTTTATCCTACTGCTTGGTGCTGACCGTTTTGCAAAATATGTTGGCCAGGCAGGGCTATTCTAAAGGGGGAAAAAAGCATGGTTAAATATAAATCTCCAGGAGATGTAGTCTTTAGGATAATCAATACAACTATTATGGCAATTATTTTAGTACTTGCTATATATCCTGTTGTTTGGTTGGTTCTTGCCTCAGTTTCAAACCCATTGGAGCTTCATACAGCACCTACCCGTCTTCTTTTATGGCCACGGGGGTTTTCTACTGCGGCATATGGCATGGTTATGACCAACTCTCAGCTTTGGAGAGCATATGGTAATACAATTTTTTATGCCATAAGCGGTACGTTTATAAGCGTTACGGTTTCTATGCTGGGTGGCTATGTATTGTCCCGCAAGTATTTACCTGGCCGTAGATTCTTTACACTGCTTATAGTGTTTACTATGTTCTTTGGCGGCGGGCTTATCCCATTCTTTATCGTTGTAGACGCACTTGGTCTATTTGATACCAGATGGGCTATGATTCTTCCAAACGCCATTTCCGTTTTCTATGTAATTATGATTATTTCCTTCTGCCGGGGTATCCCAGACGAAATGGAAGAATCAGCAAAGATTGACGGTGCTAACGACTTTTATATTTTCTATAAAGTTATGATGCCGCTGGCAAAACCGATTATTGCGGTTATGGTACTGTTTTATACCGTAGATATATGGAATACCTGGATGTGGGGGCAGATTTTCTTAAGGTCACGTTCTCTGCTGCCATTGCAGGTTATTCTGCGTGAAATATTGGTTTTGACCAACCCAGACATGATGAACCTGGGGGCCCATGGTGTAACTGCCGCAGCAGAGCAGGCCGCGTTTATGGACGCGGTACAGTATGCCGTTATTGTTGTGTCCATGATTCCTATCGTTGCACTGTACCCTGTAATCCAGAAGTATTTCATCTCTGGCGTTATGGTGGGCGCACTAAAAGGTTAGGTTTATTTGAACTACGCAGGACTGTCTCGTTAAACATTTTTGTGATTAATTATGCAAAATGAATGTAGGGGGCGGCGTCCTGGGGCTGTTGACAAATGCAAATTTGCGGGCGGCAGGTTGCCGCCCCTACGCCAAAAATGCCGGGTTTGTGGGGTTTCGTAGGGGCGGCAGCCTGCCGCCCGCATCACAAACCCCATTTGTCAACAGCCCCGGGACGCCGCCCCCTACACATATATTTGTTTAAAATGAAAGGGTTGAAATGTATGGCAAGACCAGATTATTGGAAAACCAGATTATGCGAAATTGACGAAATACTAAAAACTGTGAAAAAAGGCAAGGTAAGTGTCATAGCCAAAAGCCCAGGCGGCCGGGATGTACACCTTGTAGAATATGGCGAAAAACAAGACTTTAACCGTACCGCCAACTTTAGTTCTGCTGCTGGTGCCGGGCACCCTAAATTTTATGCAGACAAAACCGGCAAGAAGCCTGTTGTGTTTATAATTGGTGCAGAGCATGGCAGCGAAATGGAAGGTATCGCCGGGATAATGAACCTTATCCAGATGATTGAAACCGGCAAGGACTTTAAAGGCGAAACCAATGAATTTTTAGCAAATTGCTTAAACGAATGCAGGCTGCTGCTAGTACCATGTGCAAATGTTGACGGCCGGGCAAGATTCCCATACGACACCTTGGTTGATGTTTTGCACGAGGATTTTAGGCACTATGCCCAAGGCCGGTGGAAGCACAATGGCGAACTGTGCATGTACCCCATGTGCAAAGAAATCCACCCGATTAAGGATGCATCCTCTGTGCTGGGCTCTTATTTTAATGATGAAGGGTATAACCTGGTGCATGATAATTTCTTTGGAAAAATGCAGCCGGAAACACAGGCGCTGTTTGACATTGCTGACGCGGAAGCACCAGATTTTATACTTCACCTTCATGGTGGCGGCAATGTAAAAAATGAGATTGCCCATGCAACCCACCTGCCAATGTATGTGAAGGAAATTATCCAAAAACTAAAACATATGGCCAAAGCCGAAGCCGACAAGCATGGCCTTGAGTCACTGCTTAATGAGATTACCCGGGAAGATGATTTCCCGCCAAAGACATTTAACATAATGTCGGCTATGTATTTTGCAACAGGTGCGGTTTCTGTGCTATATGAAAGTAATCAAGGCCTTGACTTCCGCAATTTTAGGCCTTTAGAAACAGAATGGGAAGGCAAGTTTACCCACGAAGAAATTCTGCAGCACCACTACATCCTTTTCGAGCAAACGATTAAATTGGCAAAGGACATGCTTGCATGAACATCGCGATTTTAATGCCGGATAACTATGCCCGCAAAAATTTTATTACCCCCAAGGTCCTTCAGAAACTGGAGGGCCTTGGAAGGGTTACATTTAATGACGGCGAATACGAGCCCCGCCAGATAAAAAAATTACTGGAAAGCGCAGATATATGCGTAACCGGCTGGGGCTGCATTAATTTAAGCGAGGACTTGCTTAATACGGCCAAGTCCCTTCGCTTATTGGTACACACCGGCGGCACTGTGGCCAATATTGTCTCTGATTATATGTATGACAAGGGCATACGGGTGCTTAGCGGCAATGAAATAATGGCAGAGGGTGTTGCGGAAAGCACATTGGCTTTTATATTTGCCGGGCTTCGCCAGATACCTTTTTATAGCAACCAGGTGCAAAACGGGCAGTGGAAAGCTGTTGGAACTTACGCCTATGGGCTTATGGGCAAGAAAGTTGGCCTTGTGGGCTTTGGCGCAATTGCGCGGTATTTGGTGGCAATGCTGCAGCCTTTTAGGGTAGAGATACAGGTGTATGACCCATACTTAGATGAAGCAATGTTTGAAAAGTATGGGGTAAGCCGCGCCGGTTCCCTTGACGAAGTATTTACCGGAAACGATATTGTCAGCCTGCATTTGGCCCAAAGGCCTGAGAATAATAATATTATCGGCAAGGAACTGCTTAGCAAAATGCGGGATGGTGCGCTTTTGGTTAATACGGCCCGGGGCAGTGTTATTGTAGACGATGACTTGGCCGATGAACTTAAAACCGGGCGTATAAGTGCGGTGCTGGACGTGTTTCATGAAGAACCGCTGCCTTTAGACAGCAGGCTAAGGGGCATGGACAATGCCATACTTATCCCCCATATGGCAGGGCATGTTTTTGAAAGGTACGAAATGGCTGCCCTTGCACTGGCGGAGGATGTACAGCGGTTTGTAAGCGGCAAGCCCTTGCTGTACGAGATTTCCCGGGAATATGCCGGTAAGATGACACAATAGACTTCTCCAGAAACTCCGAATGAGCGGCCATAAAAGCACGTTAAAGCCCGCGACTTTTATGGCCGCAAATGAAGTTTCTGGAGAAGTCTAATAATTAATTGGAGGTACACAATGGAACAAGACTACAGAATAGGCGACTCTAATCACATCACAAGAAAATACATGGATTCCTTGCTAATCGAGACAAGGTACATCAATTCTGACCTTCCAGACACACGCTTAAACCTTTTTGGGGAAACCTTTGCCACCCCAATAATGACCGCGGCCTTTTCCCACCTATACAGGATTCACGAAAAAGGCATGGTAATGATGGCTGAAGGCGCAAAAGCAGCCGACGCAGTAATGTGGTCTGGCTGGGGCGAGGATGCAGAGCTGGAAGAAATGGCAGCAACCGGTGCCAGGATTATTAAAATAGAAAAACCCTTTGCCGACAACAATGAAATATACCGCCGAATGGCCCACGCCGAAGCTTGCGGGTGCCTTGCATATGGCATAGATACAGACCATTCCTTCACCAACTCTGGCGAGTATGACCTGATACGTGACCACAGAATGGCGGGCAAAACCGTTGCGGAAATTAAGGACTTTGTAAAAGCCTCAAAACTGCCATTTATTATAAAAGGCGTACTTGGGGTTACAGAAGCATTGCAATGCCTAGAAGCTGGGGTTAGCGGGATTGTTGTGTCCCACCATGCTGGCAAAATGGACTTTGTTGTGCCGCCTTTGATGGTACTGCCACAAATTGTGGAGGCTGTAGGGGGTAAGATGAAGATATTTGTGGACTGTAGCATATACAGCGGTTATGACGCGTTTAAAGCCATGGCCCTGGGCGCGGATGCTGTAAGCTTTGGCCGTACTATCCTGAAACCGCTGGCAGATAAAGGGGCAGAAGGTGTTGCGGAGACACTTAAGGAAGCCACCGCACTACTTGCTGGGGTAATGGCCAGGACATGCTCACCTGACATTAAGAGTATCGACAAATCTGTAATCCACTATGGGCCTATGATAGGCTAAGAGGATGTCATTTTTGATGAAAGCGCTCTAGCCCTTGTATATACTGGGCTTAGCGTAGCAAAACAGGCATGTCTGCACAAGCGGACTTGACATAAGGTAAAACATGTTAAGAATTTTCTCACAGAGGCACAGAGTCCACAGAGAGAAAGCTGTTTCTGATTCGTTATAATCAATCCTTGTTTCAAGAGTGCTGAATCTATCCCTTCTCTGTGTTCTCTGTGCCTCTGTGAGAAATATATAAAATCTAATTTAACAATAAGCGATAGGAGAAATTACAATGCCAAAAAAAGTAAAAGTAGGCCTAATAGGCTGCGGAGCTATAAGCAACTGGTCACGCATACCAGCCTATACCAATGACCTAGAAAACGCTGAAGTAATAGCAACCTGCGATATAATAAAAGAAAGAGCCGAAAGCGCAGCAAAACAGCTAGGCGCAAAGCACGTATTTACAGATTACAAGGACCTTATAGCCCTGGAAGAAGTAGACATGATAGACATCTGCGGCCCCAACTTCCTGCATTCCCAGGCAGCAATTGACGGGTTAAACGCAGGCAAGCATGTGTTTACAGAAAAGCCAGACGCTATTTCTGTAGAAGAAGTGCTTAAAATGGCTGCTGCCCACAAAAAATCTGGCAAGCACCTTATGTCTATGCGCAACAACAGGTATGTAGCCTCTTCTGTTTACCTAAAAAAATATATTGAAGAAGGCAAATGCGGTGACTTGTATGCAGGGCGCTGCGGCTGGCTGCGGCGGCGGGGTATCCCTGGCAAGGGCGGCATTTTTACAGATAAAGCCATATCTGGCGGCGGGCCGCTTATAGACCTTGGCGTGCACATGATAGACCTTGCCATGTGGTTTATGGGCAACCCCAAGCCCGTTTCTGTAAGCGGTTCCACATATGCCAAGTTTGCTGACGATGACAGCGAGGCCGATTCCGCAAACGCACAATTTGGGGATGCTAATCAAGACGGGATTTTCGATGTGGAAGACCTTTGCATGGGTTTCATTAAATTTGAAAACGGCGCATGTCTCCAGCTGGAATTCTCCTGGGCTTCTAATGTGGAAAAGGAAACAGGCTTTGTGGAAATGCGTGGCACAAAAGCAGGCTTTACATGGAATGGCACACCCCCCGCAGGGGAACTTGCACTATTCACCCCCGATGCCATTGTACACCGCCCAATGATTAAGCCCCTTCTTATGGCCCACACACTAAACCTAAGGCACTTTATAGACGATGTAATAATCGGCGGCAAAGAGCCAAACTTCACACCAGAACAAGGTGTAAACATGATACAAATAATTGAAGGACTATATAAATCAGCCGAGACAGGCAAGGAAGTGGTTCTATAATGAACGCAATACCTTCATCTGACAAAGCCATAATCCGCGAGCTGGCGCTGCAAGTTGCCCAGCTTGCGGCTTTGCCCGTTATGGAAGAAAATAAAAAACTGTGGCGGGCACTAAATGGCCTAAAACCCCAGCGGCCAATGGTTATAGCAGACCAAATATGCTGGAATGAAATGAACGTAGACGACGCCCTTACCCTAAAGTGCCAACACCCAGATTGCAGGCTTCATGAAACAGAGCTGCGCCGGATAATATACCGCCAAAAGTATATGCCAGACGACTCTGTAGTGGAGCCTTTTGTGCGTGTACCAATGGCAGTAACCGGCACATCCCTTGGGATTAGTGAAAACACTGACATCCTGATAACAGAAGAAGATAACGATGTGCGCAGCTACCACTACGAAAATCAGATAACATCCATAGAAGACATAGAGAAAATTAAAATGCCCACAGTAGGCCACGATAAAGCCGACACAGCCCGCAGGATGGATATAGCCCACGAGCTTTTTGACGGAATCCTTGGCATACAGGAAGAAGGCTTTGACCTGCATATTTCTGTGTGGGACCCAATAACCACCTTTATGGGGATGGAAAATGCCCTTTACGCCATGGTTGACGAACCAGAAATGATGCTGGCCCTGGTTAACAGAATGGTAGCCGCAAAATTATCAACCCTGGACCAATTGGAGGAGCAGGGGCTGCTATGCGGCCCGCAGCCACTGGTACACTGCACCGGCGCATGGACAGACGAGCTTCCCCAAGAAGACTATAACCCAGCAAAACCACAGGCAAAGGATATATGGGCATATGGCCTTGCCCAAATGCTTGGGACTGTTTCCCCAGACATGTATAAGGAGTTTGAAATAGACCCATGCACCCCGTTGCTGGAACGGTACGGCCTTATTTACTATGGCTGTTGCGAGCCGCTTAACGGTAAAATTGACGTGATTAGCAAGATAAAAAATATCCGCAAACTGTCCGTAAGCCCATGGGCCAATGAAGAAATCCTTGGGGAAGAGATTGGCAGTGCCTATGTATTTTCCAATAAACCCAACCCGGCATTGCTTGCGGAGGTGGGGTTTGACGACGACCTCATACGCGCAAAGTTGACCAAGACAGTGGGGATATGTAAGAAAAACGGCTGCCCCCTGGAGTTTATCCAAAAAGATATAAGCACCCTAAGACACCAGCCGGAAAGGCTTTGGAAATGGGTAAAGATAGCTAAAGAAGTTGCCATGGGGTGATTTTAAATTGACAAAAAAAGAACGCTTAATGCGCACATTAACCGGCCAAACAGTAGACCGCCCGCCGGTTAGTTTTTATGAGCTTAGCGGGTACTACCAAGACCCCCATGACCAAGATGAATACAATATTTTCAATGACCCGTCATGGCACGGCCTACTTGACCTTACCCGCAACCACACAGATAAAATTGTAATGACCGGCCCTAAGTTTGCCGAAACCGAAAGGGAATATCCTGTTGAAGTTACGCAGGAAGAAATAAACGGCTCTATCCACACAACAATAAAGATGCACACCCCACGTGGGGTTTTAATCAAGCGCGCCCGCCGGGACAAGGATGTAGACACCACTTGGACAACAGAGCATTTACTTAAGGATGCAGAGGATGTAAAGGCCTATCTATCCCTGCCCGAGGACGAACTTGGGGAGATAGACATCGCCAATGTGCTTAAGATAGAAGCGGATTTAGGGGACACGGGCATTGTAAGTCTGGATATTGGTGATGCCCTTTGCGTTACCGCAGAGTTGTTTTCTATGGAAGATTACCTTGTATTTGCCCTTACAGAGCAGGAACTGTTTACCCAGTTGCTGGAGAGGGCCCACCGCAAAATATACAAGCGCATAAAAATGACTTCCGAGGCTTTGCCCGGCAGGTTGTACCGTATATGCGGGCCGGAATACGCGTCGCCCCCTTACTTACCCCCAAGTTTATTTAGGGAATATGTTGTAAGGTATGACCGGGAGCTGATTAAGCTAATCCAAAAATCCGGCGGGTATGCAAGGGTACATTCCCATGGGAATCTGGCCTTAATCATAGACGATATTGTGGGCATGGGGGCCGATGGCCTTGACCCTATAGAGCCGCCGCCCCAGGGGGATGTATCCCTTAAATTTATACGGGAAAAGTATGGGGAACAGCTTGTGCTGTTTGGAAACATCGAAGTTTCCGAAATTGAAAATTTGCCCCCTCACGAATTTAGGGAACGGGTAAAGCAGGCCCTGCATGAGGGCATGAGCGGCAAAGGGCGCGGCTTTGTGCTTATGCCAAGCGCATGCCCCCTTTCCAGGAAGCTACAGGCCCAAACATATGAAAACTATCAGATAATGGTGGAGCTTGCAGAGAGAGCACTATATTAGAGCGATGTCATTTTTGCCAAAAGCGCTCCAACCCTTATATATACGGGGTTTGAGCTTGCAAATTTGTATTATTAATTTACCCATAATGGGCTAATACCGATTCCAAATAAAAACCTGCCGAAGCTTTGCGAGGATTTTGTCGCAAGCCAAGGAGATGCTGACGACGCGGGCCAAGAAGGCCCGCTAGGAAGTGTCGACGCGGGATTGCGGCAAAAGACCGCAAAGATTCGGCAGGTTTTTATTTGGAATCGGTATAATAGGAGGTTTATATATGAAACCATTAACCATTGCAATTGCCGGGCTAGGCGGCCGCGGCCGGGGATGTTACGGCACTTTTTCCCTAAGATACAAAGACCGCTGCAAAGTTGTGGCTGTTGCAGACCCAATTGTGTCTAAACAGGAAGAGGCCATGAACACATTCGGCCTTGGCAAAGAAGCTGTGTATAACAACGCCGCAGACTTATTGGCAGTAGATAAACTTGCGGATATTTTAGTGGTTGCAACCCCAGACGATGACCACTACCAAACCTCTATGGCAGCGCTGCATAAAGGCTATGACCTGCTGCTGGAGAAACCCATTGCGGTGACAGAAAAAGAATGTATAGAAATCACCCAAACCGCTGAAAAACTAGGCCGCAAGGTTATGGTATGCCATGTACTGCGCTATTCACCATTTTTTGCCCGGATGAAGGACATTATTAAGTCTGGGGAAATAGGCGAGGTTGTACACACCACTGTACTTGAAAATGTAGGCTATTGGCATCAGGCCCACAGCTTTGTGCGGGGCAACTGGGGTAATACTGCCGAATGCTGCCCTATGATTTTGGCCAAGTGCTGCCACGATGCAGACCTTATTTTGTGGCTTATGGACAAGCCGGTTAAAAAAGTTTCTTCCAATGGCGGGCTGTACTATTTCCGCCCAGACAAGGCACCCCAAGGTGCAACCCCACGCTGTACAGACGGCTGCACGGCCAGGGATAACTGCCCTTATGACGCGGAAAAAATATATATTACTGACCCTAAAAATGGCGTTGCGAATGGCAGCCCAGGCTGGTATGTAACTGTACCCGTGGCCCCATTCCCGCCAACAGTGGAAAATGTGACGGAAGCCCTTAAAACCGGGCCATATGGCCGCTGTGTGTTCCAGTGCGGCAACGATGTTGTTGACCACCAGGTTGTAAATTTTGAGTTTGCAGACGGTGCAACGGCACACCTTACAATGGCGGCATTTTCCCATGACTCTTACCGTTATATTCAGATTATGGGTACTTTAGGGGTTATTGAAGGGGATATGCGGGACCATATTATTAAGATGAACAGGTTTGGCGAGGAAGTTGTGGAGATTGATACACAGGTAGAATGTGCGATTGCCGGGCATGGCGGCGGCGATATTGTAATGTTTGAAGATTTGCTGGACTATGTTTCTGGTGAAGGGGACGCGTTGTCTCTTACATCTATCAGCAATTCATTAGACAGCCATCTGGTATGTTTTGCAGCAGAACGCTCGCGGCTTAATGGCGGTACATCTGAAAGTATAGGGGTGTAATATGCCCCTAGAATTTAAACCAGATTTTGAAACAGCCCGCAACAACTGGGCTGATTTTTGGCAAGGCAAAAACAAACGCCCCCTTATAGAAATAACCATCCCAAAACCCAACAAAACCATCCCCCCACGCCCAAGATATATGGCCGGGTATGACGGCAATTTCCAGCCAGCAATTGACCAGGCCCTTGCCTGGGCAGACGCCCACGACTTCATAGGCGAAGCCATCCCCTTCTACTTTGTAGAGTTTGGCCCAGACACCTTTGCAGGCTTCCTAGGTGCAGAGCTTGTGCCCTCCCTAGAGCATGAAACAAGCTGGTGCCAGCCCTTTGTAAAGGACTGGGACGATATAGAAATAAAATTTAAACCCGAAAGTATATGGTGGCAGCGCACCGCTGATTTTATAAAAACCCTTCGCCCCCAATGCGATGGTAAGCTGCTAATAGCACCTCCCCTACTTTGCGCCAACCTAGACGCCATTGCGGCAATACGGGGGATTGAAAACCTTCTTATGGACTTAATCGAATGCCCGGAAAAAATACACAAGGCCTTAGCTGACATAAACCTAGCCTATACCCAAATCCTGGACGAATACGACAAACTGCTGGACACCAAAACCTATGGCAGCATAAATTCCGAAGGCTTCTATACCCCAGGCCGCCAAAGCCGCCCCCAATGCGACATGTCCGTCATGATAAGTGAGGATATGTTTAAAGAATTTGTGGTACCGGCCTTGGAATACGAAGCCTCTAAAGTAGATGCCTTTGTATATCACCTGGACGGGCCAGACGCGATTAAGCATTTGGAAGCCCTTTGCGGGATAGAAAATCTTGACTTGATTACCTGGGTACCAGGAGACGGGCATAAGCACAAAAACTGGGACTGGCTGCACGATAAAATCGCAAGCCTGGGCAAAGGTTATGGGGCCTATATTGGTGACCATGACAGAATAAGGCACCTGGCCCGGCAACCCTACGCAAACAAACTTGCAATATCCACCACTGCCGCAACAAAAACCCAGGCGGAAGAGCTTATAGCGGAATTGGAGAGATAATTATGGCGATTATTTATGACAAAAATACAATAACCCTAAACACGGCCAATTCCACCTACCAAATGGGGATAGGTAAATACGGCTTTCTGCTGCACAACTATTATGGCAAAAAAATAACCGGCGACATGGGCTACCTAGTCAACTACAGGACAAGGGCCTATTCCCTAAACCCCAACGACTCTGGCCGGGACAGAACCTTTGCCCTGGACGCCCTCCCTTTCGAGTATCCGTGCTACGGCTCTGGGGATTTCCGTGCCAGCGCTTTTAACATGAAAACCAGAAATGGGACATATGGCTGCGACTTGCGGTATGTCTCCCATGAAATAAAGCCCGGAAAATACAACATACCCGGGCTTCCGGCAGTCTATGCAAATAAAGCCGAAACCCTGGAAGTAGTCCTTGCAGATACAGTATCCGGTGTTGAAGTTACCTTGCTGTATGGCGTAATCGAAGAGCTGGATGTTATTACAAGGGCAGTGTCTGTAAAAAACACATCTGGGGAAGATATTATTATCACAAAAGCCCTAAGCGGTACTCTTGATTTCCTCACTGGCGACTTTGACATACTTCACTTTCCCGGGAAGCAGGGCATGGAGCATATCCAGAAACGGTTCCCGGTTATTCAGGGCAAGCAGTCCTTCGGCAGCCTGCGGGGGGCCTCTAGCCACCAGCATAATCCCTTCGTTATTTTGGCCGGCAGCAGCGCAACAGAGGACACTGGGGCCTGCTTTGGCATGATGTTGCTTTATAGCGGCAATTTCATTTGCGAAGCAGACCATGACCAATACCACCAAACCCGCATTTCCATGGGCCTTCAAGATGAAATGTTTGAGTATGCCCTAAAGCCCGGGGAGATCTTCCATACCCCAGAGGTTGCGTATGCTTTTTCTGGCTGCGGCCTTGCCTCACTTTCCCATAAATACCATAAGCTAATAAACCACCACATAGTAAGGGGAATGCACAAAGACGCAATGCGCCCGGTTTTGGTAAATAGCTGGGAAGCGGCCTATTTTGACTTCGACGGGGAAAAGCTGATTTCCATAGCAGAAAAATCCGCAAAACTGGGCGTGGAAATGCTGGTGCTTGATGACGGCTGGTTTGGTGACCGCAGGGCCGACGCTTCCGGCGGCCTGGGTGACTGGTATGTAAACGAGGATAAACTGGGGATGCCCCTATCAAAGATGGTTGAAAAAATCAACAACCTGGGCATGAAATTCGGCATATGGATAGAGCCAGAGATGATATCAACAGACAGCACCCTATACCGCGCCCACCCTGACTGGGCATATGCCATCCCAGGCCGCCCCCCCGCATGGGGCAGAAACCAGCTTGTGCTGGATTTTTCCCGCAAGGAAGTGGTGGACAATATCTTTAACCAGATAGCGGCGGTTATGGACTCTGCCAATATTGAATATATAAAAATGGACATGAACCGCAGCCTTATGGATATATATTCGGCCACGGAAACCCGCCAAAACGCTGGCGCAACCATGCATAAATTTATGCTGGGGGTATACGACTTTCTGGAGCGGTTAAACACCCGCTACCCCCATGTGCTGATAGAAGG
>Ga0131853_10005680_pt1 | contig 22521 bp, 17 predicted proteins | sample TergutLab28metaG_FD_92764 | JGI IMG/M metagenome (GOLD analysis project Ga0131853, IMG submission 92764) | Labiotermes labralis P1 segment gut microbial communities from Petit-Saut dam, French Guiana - Lab288 P1 (version 2) (version 2) | ecosystem: Host-associated > Arthropoda: Insects >...
ATACTTAGGCCTAGACGGCCTTCATCGGGCGGTACATGGTCAGCCCCGGAAGAAACCCCAGAACCGTCACCAACACTTACCCCAGCACCATCCCCTATACCTATTGTCGCTTCTTCAAGGTTTACTGCTTCATTGAATGACCTAAACGAAGATGCAGAAATAGAGCTGATAAATATCGAAGTCGACTTGCCAGAGGATTTTGTATCCGAAATACTTCTGATTGACGACCTAAACGCCATGTTCCTACAAGAAGAAATGCACAGTATGACAGTATTGGTAGATGGTGAAGCCGCAGAAGATATCCTTACAATCATCAGCGTATATGTAGGTGATTTAGATCTAAGCGATGAACAACTGCTGATGTTTAGAGGCTTTGTAATTGACCCGGATACAGGGATTTATACCGCTATCCCTGGCAGCTTCTCACCAGACCGCGACTATTTCTATTTTGAGTTTTCAGGCTCAGGAATAATAGGCGCAATGATTTATGAATTGCCGATACCGTTATTACGCCTAACCATCAACCAATATAACTACTATTATCGCGGCACCCCACAAACAAGCGACGCAGCCCCATTTATCACCCAAAACCGCACCATGGTACCAATCCGCCTGGTATCTGAAGCCCTAGGCGCAACCCCGCGCTGGGACAGAGCAACCCGTACTGCATATATTTATTACGGTGACACGGTTTTACGTTTACCTGTAGGCCAACCGTTACCCGACGGAATGGGTACACCAGAATTGCATAATAACCGTGTTTTGGTTCCCCTCCGTTTTGTAATAGAAAATTTTGATGCCTTTACCTTCTGGGATGGCGCAAACCGTGAGGTTGCGGTTTATGTTTTGGATTAGGTAATATAAATTTTCTATCCACCAATGTAGATTAATTTGATTATGACACATGTAGAATGGGAGCAAGGGATTTTTGAGAAATTGCAAGTAAAAACGCACATACCATCTTAGTTTTCAGGTGGTATGTGCATTTTTATTGGGTTCATATATATGGGGTATGGTATGCATAAATATACTTAATGAAATTGTTGCATATTGTTGGAATTTTATTTGTTTAGGGCATTGCCTACTTGGCATAGTAGCTGATGAAAATCAGGTGGGATTTCACCATCTGCGTTGGTTGGTATATCCCAGGTCATGCCTCCGCCACCGTCTAAAATGTACTGTGTATATGCTCTGCATAGGTCTTGGCTGTAGCGGGGCTTTGGGCCTTGTCCCCAGTTACCTCCTAGGTAGGCTAGTAAGTGGAGTTGGGCGTGGCCTATTTTGCCTTCTGCGAAGTCAGCTCGACCGTTTGCTCTGCCGAAGGGAGTAAATAGGAATGAGGCCAGCTCTCCTGAGCTGTAATCTTCTTGCTTGTTTAGGATTTTGGGGTGGTCGAAACGATATATACCTGGGTTGAAGGTTATTGCCGCTTCTGGGTTGCCTGCCCTCAGTGCAGCAGCAAGGCTGTTGAAGTTGGGCTCTTCTTTGTGGTCGTACATAGTTTCTGAGAAGTATATGCCGTCTACCCACCAGCCGGCACATAAGCTGCCCCAGTTTTTTGCCCAGGTGCTTAGGATATGTTCCCATTTTCTTTGAAAGTTTTCTAATCTGTGGTTGGATTTATCGTACATGCGATAGCCATTGCTGAAGCGCAACATTTCGCCCTTTTCGTCTCGCATCGTGGCATCTGTCCATTCCAGGCGTTCCATGGCTTGCCGGTCTTTATCTGGGGCGCCGCTTGGAATATATGCTATGGTTTTTATATTGTGTTTTTGCAGTTCTGTGGCTAGGTCTTTGAATAGGTCACGGCGGGAACATTTGGATTCCGGATAGCCTACTATCTCGTCGTAGGCTTGATTGGGGGCGCAGTAGAAGCCTGTGTTTTGGCCTATGGTTAGGATGAACCATTTGGCCTTTGTTTGGGATAATTGGGTGGCTAGTTTTTTTACATCAAAGGCATCTACTCGCTGGTTCCATTCTTCTACCTGGTGGGCCAGGTCAGTGTTTTTAACTGATGAGTCTACCGGGGAGTGCAGCCAGTGGGTCATTAGGCCAAAGTTTCCCCTCATAAATGCTGCTCGTTCCATGGGGTACCTGCTTTCATATAGATTTACCATCTAACTTCGCAGTTATGTTCCGCGAATAGGTCTAGGTATTTTTGGTCGGGCTTTGTGTTGGTGATGATTATGTCGATTTTGTCGTATGTGATTAGATTAATGAAATGACGGTTGTCGAACTTACTGTCGTCACACATAAGCACTACACGCTTAGAATTGGCAACCATATGCTGCTTAATCCGAGCTTGAGCAAAGCTGGCTTCGTAGATGCCTTCCGGGTCCAGGCCACGGCAGGATATGAAGGCAATTTCCGCATTAAAATTAGAGATATATTCTTTGCCCACTTCTCCTACTACGGAGTTGGAGTTTTTCTTCACCCCACCTCCGGTTATATAGACTGAGACATTGCGGTAGGAGCCTAGGACCAGCGCGTTTTTAAGGCAGTTGGTGATTACTACTATTCTGCTGTCCCACATATGCTCGCATAGGTTGCCTACTGTACTGCTGGAGTCCATGAAATAGGCTTGATCGTCTTTTATATACTCTTTTGCGAGATTACATATGTGTTCCTTTTCTTCTAGGCGTTCTACCTCTCTTATATAATACGGGACTTCCTGGTTGGCTTTGGAGGCTAAAGAAACGCCACCGCGAACCCGTACTATTAGGCCGTTGTTTTCCAGTTTAAGTAAGTCGCGGCGTAGTGTAGCGCTGGATATGAACAGCATTTTTCTCAATTCATCATTGGAGATAATTTGCTTTTTTTGGATTGTGCTGAAAATTAATTCAAGGCGCTCGCTTTCTAGCATGATGGTTCACCCCTTTCTTCTTGAAATTATAAAGGACTTCTTGTGAAATACCAGTCTTGGGCTAACCATGAACAGTAATGAACGATTTTGAAGCAATTACACTAAAAAAAGTAGCCAAATGGGGTTATGTCGTGCCATATTTCATTGTGCATATTGACATCACTGTAACAGAAATGTAAATTGCGCTTAGTTAAATAATGTGAACTTACAAGGAGGATTTTTGCATGAAGCGCATTTTTACATTAATGCTGATACTGGCTCTTGGATTGCTGGTATTTGCCGCTTGCAACAGAACTGAGGAGGAGCCGCAGCCTGCCGCAACTCCTACCCCTAATCAGCAAGATACCCAGGAGACCAATGAAGCTCCGCAGATTGACGATGGGCCAGACCATGGCTATCCCGCTTACTTAAACCTGGATGGGCATGTACCTTTGGTGCAGCCAGGAACGGATATTACCATATCCATGATGATACGCCGGGAAACCATTGCGACATCTGATGTAAATACCAACTGGATGGCTACTTATATCAGAGAAGTACTTGGTGTAAACCTGGATATCGAAGAAACCACAGCAATTGATCATGTAGAGCGCAGAAACCTTGCTATCGCTGCTGATATGATGCCTGATATTATGATCAACCAAGCCTTTAACGCCCAGCTGCTGGTTCAGTTCGGGATGATTGAGGGGATGCTCTTGCCTCTCAATGAGTTCATCAGCCCGACCCTTACCCCTAATATGGTAGAGCTTATGGAGCGCTTCCCAGAAATTATTGCCATGAACCAAACCCCAGACGGTAATCTCTATACCTTTGGCAATATTCTTGAACGCGGCCCCTTCCCAATGGGTGTTGGCCGTGTGTTCATCAACGAGCGTTGGATGGAACTTGCGGGTGTAACGGAAATCCCAAGGACTTTAGACGATTTCCTTGAAATGCTTAGAGCCTTCGGTACCCTTACTCCGGAGCAAACCGGAGCAATGGACAGAGTAACACCACTTATTTCCGCCAATGAAGGTGACCGAGGGTTTATTTTACAATCTCTTGGCTTCCTTAGTAGTGATAATAACTGGGGGGTAAACGCTGCAATTGATATAAACACCAGAGAAGTTGTAATCCCTGCCGCACAGCCTGCTTTTGCTGACTTTATCCGTTTCTATCACACGTTGTACACAGAGGGCCTGATTCATGCCGACTACTTTACCATGAGCGCTGACCGGGCAGTAGCTCGTGCTCATTTTGCAGAAGGCAACGCGGGAGTTATGGCGGATGCGGCTCCTTATTTGTCACTGCCTGAGTTTGACCAGTTTGATGAATGGGTTTCTGTAATGCCTATGACCTCAAGCGCCAATCCAACCCGCTTTGTGCCGCTTAGCAATAATGTCGGCCTTGGAACATTTGTGGTTTCTGCTAACACACAGCATCCGGAGCTGGTAATGCGCTTACTGGATTGGATGTATTCGCCTGAAATGGGCTTTATGTCTAGTCATGGGCCTGTTGCCGGGTCTGATGACACCCTTGGGGTTGTTACCGGGATTAGGCTTATAGACGGGACTACCAATTGGTACCATCCTGATGTTGCGAGTGGATTGTTTGAATCTGATTTTGACTTCCGTGTAAATGCCATTGCGCTTTCTCAAGAAACTCCACGGATTACCGCCGGGCATAATGATACTCTTCTTTGTGCCTTGGGTATTGATAATCCCGAGCCACGCGTATTTGATATGACTGACGGGGATGATCATTATATTGTTCGGGTTTCTCAAGCTCATAACGGCTATTTCATTCCCGTGCTTCCTACGCCATTCCTTCAGCCTCATCATGTATCAACGGTTACCGATATACATTCTATCATTCTTGCTCATGTGCAATCTGAGTTTGCACGCTTTGTTGTTGGGCAACGGCCTATCGAGGAAATTGATGATTTCTTTGATGAGCTGGAAAGAATGGGTATTCTCGAGCTTCAAGATATCTGGAGAGAAGTTCATGCCAACTATATGGCCGGCAGAACAACCTGGACTCCTTTTGAGCTTGTAACAGGCGGGACTTATACTTTTACTCCTTGATAGCAGCAAGTATTGTGGGGGCGTTTGGCTAAACGCCCCCTTTTAACGATTATAAGGGGCTGATACTGTATGACAAAGAGCGGTACTGCTGGCCGGTTTTTGCGGGGCTGTAAGAGGGCTCTTACTCACTGGCAGTTATATGTATTGATTTTACCCGCGATTATTTATGTGGGAATATTTAATTATGGGCCTATGTATGGGGTTCAGATTGCTTTTCGGGATTTTAGGCCCACCCTTGGGATTTGGGGCAGTGAGTGGGTAGGGCTTGCTCATTTCCGGCGGTTTGTTACTTTTCCTGATTTTTGGCCTCTTCTTCGTAATACGCTTAGGATTACGGTTTATCAGTTGATTCTTTATCCTCTTCCTATAATCCTTGCAATTCTTTTCAATGAAATGCGTAGTCAGGCTTTTAAGCGTACGGTGCAGATGGTTACATACGCGCCTTATTTCCTATCGGTTGTTATTCTGGTTAGCTTGGTTCGTTTATTTTTTGGCACTGATGGGCCTATTAATACTATGCTTGAGAGTATGGGGTTTGCACGTGTTATGTTTATGCAGCGGGCGGATATTTTTCCTCATTTGTTTGTATGGAGTGGTGTCTGGCAGAATCTTGGATGGGGTTCTATTATTTTTATAGCTGCTTTGGCTGGGGTTTCTCCTGAGCTTATTGAGGCGGCAAAAATTGATGGAGCGACTCGTGTTAGGGTTATTTGGCATGTACATCTTCCAAGTATTATGCCAACTATAATTATTACATTTATCCTCAATGTGGGTGGGCTTCTCGCTCTTGGGTTTGAGCGGGTGTTCTTGATGCAGACACCTCTTAACCTTGCTACTTCTCGTGTTATTGCAACTTATGTATATGAAATAGGGATTATGGGTGCTCAGTGGAGCTTCTCCGCTTCTATCGGACTGTTTAACAATATTGTCAATATTATTTTGTTGTTTATTGTCAATTATGCTGCCCGTAAGGTTTCTAATATTGGATTATGGTAAAGGAGGGATAGTATGAGCCGCAGTAGAGGTGACAAGGTTTTTGATATTGCCAACACAGTGTTTATGCTGCTGTTGTTGCTTGTGACGTTTTACCCGCTGTATTACACGGTTATCGCCTCCCTTTCCGAGCCGTTTGATGTTGCCAGGGGTAATGTGCGGTTTTTGCCTGTCAATTTTACATTGCAGTCTTATCGCCAGGTGTTTGCTTATAGTCAGATATGGATTGGGTATAGGAATACAATTTTTTATACGGTTTTTGGGACACTGTTTAGTTTGTTTTTGACTATTCCGGCGGCCTATACGCTTTCTAAAAAGCAGATTCCCTTTAGGGGAGTAATTACATTTTTCTTTGTTTTTACTATGTATTTTGGCGGGGGTATGATTCCTACCTTCTTACTGGTTAGGGATATGGGGCTTATGAATACCCCTTGGGTTATGATTATCCTGGGGGGATTTAGCGTCTGGAATATGATTGTTACACGTGTTTATTTTATGAGTAGTATTCCCGAGGAGTTATATGAGTCTGCAAGGATTGACGGCGCATCGGATTTTAGGCAGTTTTTTACTATTGCCCTGCCTCTTGCAAAGCCGGTTATTGCGGTAATCACTTTGTGGTATATCGTTGGTAACTGGAACGCGTTTTTCAATGCTTTGCTCTATATACGGGATGCTAATCTCGAGCCTTTGCAGCTTGTGCTTAGGCGGGTGCTTGTTTTGGAGCAGTCTGTACTGGATGAGGGGCTTTTGCAGGATACACTTCAGCCTGGAGAGCTGCTTGATAGAGTGCGCCGTGCCCACGCGGCTTATACGATGCGGTATGCTATGGTGTTTATTGCCAGCTTCCCATTATTGGTGGCGTATCCGTTTATACAGAAGCACTTTGTAAAGGGGATAATGGTAGGCTCCTTAAAGGGATAGGAATATTGAAAGGATAGATATCGTGATAAAGGATTGTAAACAGCAGTGGTGGAAAGAGGCTAAGTATGGCCTATTTATCCACTGGGGGCTTTATTCGCAGCTTGCGGGCAGCTACAAGGGCAGGGAAGTTGTAGGTATTGGTGAGTGGATAATGAAGCGGCTGGATATTCCCGTAGCGGAATATGAGGAAATTGCGAAGGTGTTTAACCCTGTTAACTTTGATGCCGCTAAGTGGGTGCAGCTTGCTAGTGATGCGGGCATGAAATACCTGGTTTATACCGCAAAGCATCATGATGGTTTTGCTATGTATCATTCGGATTGCAGTAAATATAACATCGTTGAGGCAACCCCATTTGGGCGTGACCCTGTGAAGGAGCTGGCCAAAGAATGTAAAAAGGCCGGGATTATATTATGTTTTTATTACTCACAAGCCCAAGACTGGCATGACCCGGATGGTTATGGTTATGGCCCAATTCCGGACAGGGAAAAGAACTTCCGCCGTTATCTGGATGAAAAATGCAAGCCCCAGCTTAAAGAGCTGCTTACAAAGTATGGAGACATAGGGCTGATATGGTTTGACACCCCTCAAACCATGTCTTACGAGCACAGTAAGGAAATAAGGGATTATGTAAAGAATCTGCAGCCCAACTGCATAGTAAGCGGGCGAATCGGTAACCAGCTGGGGGAATATATGAGTGCCGGTGATAACCGTATCCCAATCAACCCTTTTGGTGGCGATTGGGAAGTTCCGGCTACCATCAATGATACATGGGGCTTTAAAGCTAACGACCATAATTGGAAGAGTCCTCATGATATTCTTGGGTTATTGCTTAAAATCAACAGCCGAGGTGGAAACTACCTACTCAATATTGGGCCGGATGGACTTGGAAATATTCCACAGCCTAGTATAGATGTGCTTCAAAGTGTAGGGGCGTTTATGAAAGCTAACGGGAACGCAGTGTATGGAACAAAGGCAGTCTGGGGATATCCATATGATATTGAGAACTTTATTCTCACATCCAGGGATAATCATCTGTATGTGAATTTTACCGGAAAGCCAGGGAAGATTCATTTAACACTGCTTAACTCACAGGTGAAGAAGGCGACTCTGCTTGCCACAGGTGAAGAAGTTCCCTTCGAACATTCCTATGCCCCGGCCTCCAACGCCAATAGAATTATCATGATGCCTCCTGCTGAGTTGCCCTGTGAGTTTTACAATACCATTGATCTTGAAATTGATGGTCAAACACCAGTGTTTGGCAGCTTGGGCGATTTGTAGTAGAAAAATAGATAGGAGGGGTGACATGATTAATGCACCTTTGATTTTTGGCGCAGATGTGGAAATAAGATTAAGCAGCGGGCAAATGCCTGGAGAAAATGATTTTAAGATTTACAAGCATATAAGCAAAAACGGGATGAGAGTAAGTATTAAGAATATCTCTGACACAGCTAAGCAAGTTAAGGAGATTGCCTTGTTTGCCGGGAATATTCCCGTCAATCAGGCCAAGGTATATGGTGAAGGCTATCATATGCTTTGCCAATATCGCGGGGATATGTCCAGGCTTGAGGTGGTTGGAGCCTATGGGGATGATAAGTCCTTTTTTCATCTAGTGGATAATCCTTATGATGCCGGACACTGCTTAGTTTATTACCTGCTTCAGCTTTCTTATGAGGGCGAACACAGTCTTATAGCCTTTGCCTCATGTCATAAGTTTCTTGGAAAATTTCGTTTTTCTCCAGGATATCTTGAGGCGGTTATGGACTGTGAGGATATTGTTTTGCAGCCTGGTGCCGTATGGGATATGGAGGAACTTGTGGTTTTCTCAGGCTCAGATGCCAATGCCCTTTATTATCAGCTGGGAGCGGCCATTAACGCAAATCATCCTCCAATGAAAAGCAGCTGGAACAAGATTCCCACAGGATGGTGCTCTTATTATTGTGTGGGCACTTTTAGCCCAGCAGAGATTTATAAAAACGCAGAAGCAATGGCCGCGCGTATCCCCGAACTTGAAATGATTCAGATAGACGCCGGATTAAACAAGCGTAACGGGGATTGGAATGAGTGGAAGTTTGATGATGATTTAGCCGCCGCCTGTGAGAAAGTGCGGGGCTATGGTGTGGATGTTGGGGGATATTATTCGCCTTTTGTAGTGGACAATGATTCAACATTGGCTAAAAATCATCCGGATTGGCTGGTAAAAGATGAGGAAGGCAGGCCAACAAACCGGCGCTGCCGCAAGGAAAGCTGGTTTATACTGGATGGCTCTCACCCGGAAGCGCGAGCGCATCTTAAAAAACTGATTCGTTATATGTATGATGAGTGCGGCTTGAGGTATTTTAAGCTGGATTTTCTTTCTTATGGGGCACTGCCTGCCGGGGTGCGGTATGACAGTACTATCACCAGTATTGAAGCGTATCGCATTGGCATGAAGGCCATATTGGAAGAAGTAGGGGAGGACAGCTTTGTTCTGGCCTGTAATGCCCCATTCTGGCCTACTTTGGGTCTGTGTCACGCCAACCGTACCACCAATGATATATTCCGAGGGTGGAAGCAGGTTGGTGTTAATGCACTGGAACAGTTTTATAGAAACTGGCAGCATCAGCGATTATGGATTAATGACCCGGATGTTGTGGTGCTTGAGAAATTGGAAATCGTGCGTACCAAAGACGGAAAGCCTTCTCCAAGGCCGTGTACTCTCACGGATGCGGAATTTGAGTTCCACAAGGCCTTTGCTGTAGCCTGCGGCGGAATGATTTTAAGCGGGGATTTACTTTACGAAATCAGCGATGCCAATATCGAAGTCCTTAAAAAAATGAAAAACGCCATGGGTGAAGCCGCGGTTTTTGATAATGATAATTTTGAGGTGGGCCGGTTTATGACCAAGGATATTATCTGTCTGTTCAATTGGAACGATTTGCAAAGGGTTATTACCGCGGATATTGAAGGCACTGTAGCGGTAAAGGACTTTTTTACGGAGGAAGAGATAGGAAAATTTGAAGCTAATATTGCCATAGAGCTTCCCCCTCACGGCGGGAAGGTTTTGACATTCACGAAATTAACATAAAGGAGTTTACACTATGATTAAGAAAAAATATGTACTGGTAGGCACAGGAGGCAGGGCGCGCTTTTTTTATAAAGCACTGGCTACTTCTTATAAAAATACATGTGAACTTCTGGCTTTTTGTGATTTAAGCGCGACAAGACTTAGCTATGCCAATAAGGTTTTGGAAGAGTGCGGCCACCCGGCTATAGCAACCTATAATTATAAGGATTTTGATCAGATGATTGATGATATGAAGCCGGATATTGTAATTGTGACCTCTGTAGACCGCACTCATCACGAATATATAATCAGAGCAATGGAGTTGGGCTGTGATGTAATTACAGAAAAGCCCATGACTATTGATGAAAAGAAGGCTCACGCAATACTTGCCGCAAAAGAGCGGACGGGCAGAGATATTCGGGTTACATTTAACTATAGATATGCCCCTTCCAACTCTAAAATCCGTGAGCTTATTATGGATGATGTTATTGGGGATGTGTTTTCTGTTCATTTTGAATGGCTTTTAAATACTCGCCATGGGGCGGACTATTATAGACGGTGGCACCGCAATAAGCATAATAGTGGCGGGCTTCTTGTTCATAAGTCTACTCATCATTTTGATTTAGTCAATTTCTGGCTTGGAGCTAAGCCTGAAACGGTTTTTGCCTTCGGGGAGTTAAATTTTTATGGGCGGCATAATGCAGAAAAGCGCGGTGTAGAGAATTTCTATTATCGTTGCCATGGAAGCAATGCTGCTAAGGATGACCCCTTTGCTATAGACTTGGCGGCTAATGAAACCAGCAAGGCTTTATACCTGGATGCCGAAGCGGATAGTGGATATATTCGTGATAGAAGTGTGTTTGGGGATGATATCAGCATTGAGGATACAATGGCTGTAACGGTGAAATATGATACCAATGCCATGCTAACGTATTCGCTTAATAGCTATATGCCTTGGGAAGGCTTTATTGTCAGTATTAACGGCTCCAAGGGCAGGATTGAATATAAAGTTGTAGAGCGGTCATATGTAAATGCCGGCGGTGCGCAGGAGCTTGAAGGTGCCTATAAGGGTAAGCAGATTATGGTTAACCCTATGTTTGGTGCTCCATATGAAGTTGTTGTGGAGGCAAAGTCTGGGGGACATGGCGGGGGTGACCCTAGCCTGCTGGATGATTTGTTTGGAAATCCAGTCCATGACCCGCTCAAGCGGGCGGCTGGGGTAGAGGCCGGAGTCAATTCAATTATCACAGGTATTGCCGCTAATAAATCTATTGCCAGTGGCAATGCGGTAAGAATTAAAGATTTGTTGACCTATTAAGAATTTTTGATAATAATGAATCCGCTGACCAACTTATATGTTTGGCAGCGGATTTTTTATGCAAAGGAGAGAAATCATGACACATGTAGAATGGGCGCAAGGGATTTTTGAGAAATTGCAAGTAAAGATGCAGGCTCAGTGCCAGCGTATTGGTTCGAAAATCCCATATATTCCTCGGGATGGAAAGTATCATGACTTGGACACTCCAACGGGAATTAGTTGGTGGACCAATGGTTTTTGGCCGGGGATGTTGTGGCAGATGTACCATGCCACAAAAGAGGAGCCATACCGCCAAGCGGCGGAAGCTGTTGAAGAGCGGTTTGATGAGGCACTGGAGCGGTATATGGGGCTTCATCATGATGTTGGTTTCCAGTGGCTACATACATCCGTAGCCAATTATCGCCTGACGAAAAAGGAGAAATCCCGCGTGCGGGGGCTTCATGTAGCTAATTTGCTGGCGGGCCGGTATAACTCGGCTGGTAAGTTTATTCGGGCTTGGAATCAGGATAAGACAGGCTGGGTAATTGTTGATACCATGATGAACTTGCCTTTGTTGTATTGGGCAGCGGAGGAGATTGACGATCCGCGGTATGTATTTGTAGCCAATAATCACGCGGATACTTGTCAGGCCCTAACCGTGCGAGGTGATGGAAGCTGCAATCATATTATTGCCCTTGACCCTATGGATGGCAGTCTGGTGGATTTACCGGCTGGGCAGGGTTTTTCTCCTGAATCCGCGTGGAGCAGAGGACATTCTTGGGCTATTTATGGGTTTGCGCTATGTTATCGTTATACTGGCAAAATTGAATACTTAAACACTGCAAAGCGGATTGCCAATTATTTTATTGCCAACCTTGCCCAAAGTGATTGGCTGCCTTTGGTAGATTTTAAGGCACCAAAGGAACCTGTGAAGTATGATTCTACTGCCGGCATGTGCGCTGCATGTGGGATGTTGGAGCTTGCAAGCCACGTGGGAGAATATGAAAAGGATTTGTATATAGAATCCGCAATGAAAACCCTCAAAGCTTGCGAAAAGGCTTTTGCCAATTGGAATAACGAAGAAGATGGCATTATGGGATATGGCGCGTCTAGATATCATACAGATGATTATGATAAAGATACCCCTATTATTTATGGGGATTATTTCTTTGTGGAAGCTGTGCTTCGGGTGATTGGGAAGGATTTTCTTATCTGGTAAGGTTTATGTATATAGGAACCTCTTAGGATTGCGTCCGTTACAATCAGCAAAGGAAGTGATTTTATATGGCTGATAAAGCTGGAAATGAATTGTGTATAATCCCAATGAGTAACTACAAGCCTCCAAATTTACCAACCTTGCAATCGGTAAAGCCCGAAATGCTGAAAAAACTGCCTTCAAGATGGAAAAAGAATGCTTCTGTTATTGCATGTATTGGGATGATGGGAGTTATAGCATTAACAAGCTGTAGTCGCCCACATCCTAGCGATTTATTTCATAATGGGGGCGCGGCATCTGCGCCTTTTTATGTGGTGTATCCTACCGAACAAGAAACGGATGATTATGCTAACGGGGAAGAGGAAATTGAGCTGGAACAGGGCCTTATTACCGAAACCCCAGAGCAGCTTGTCGCTAGATTAACACAGGCTGAACTTGATTCGCGTATGCATTGGGGCGGCAGCGGATCTGGGCCGTTTTATGTTGTGAGTATTACAGAGCAAGAGGTGTTAGGTTTTATACGAGCCAAACTAGAAGCTGCCGGCCTTGATTTAAGGGCAACACCTCCTGGGAATATGGTGGAGACATGGACGGATATCCATAGTATTGATTTATTCGACTCTGTCAGAAATGTAGCGGTTACTCATCTTAGTTGGGATGAAAGTAATCGCGCCTTTAGTGCGTGGGGGCAGAGGCTCGCGTCTGATATAGCAGCGGACTTCATGGATCAAATGGGTGGTACTGCGGTTGGTGTATTCTATAATCCTGGGCAAACACTTGCTTGGGGGGATTCTTATTGGGATGAAGAGAATGACGAGCTGGTGACTGTTTTCGATACTGATGAGGTTTCCGCTGAAGCAAAAGAAGAAGCTCGAAAGCAGATGATAGAAAACCTAACCAACCAAGTCCAGACCTTCATTACCTGGCTGCAAGATCAAGGGATAATTTAGGGGGTACTATATGCATCTAACTTTGCATTTAACCAACCGCTGTAACTTAAACTGCAAGTACTGCTTTGTAGAACTTGGTCCGGAGCGTATGTCTAAAGAAGTGGCTTTGGCTGCTGTTAAGTTTGGCATGGTAGATAAACAGGCTTTTGGGCTTTTGTTTTATGGTGGGGAGCCTCTTCTGGAGCGGCAACTTATATATGATGTTGTGGATTATACTCAGGGTATTAAGAAGGAAACGGGGCATGCTTTTTACTATAAAATGACCACCAATGGGGTTCTATTGGACGAGGATTTCCTTAAATTCTCAAAAGAAATTAATCTGACTATTGGGTTTTCTTATGATGGGCCTGCCCAGGATGACAGCCGGGTTTTTCCTGACGGCAGCGGTTCGACTGAAATTATTAAGGATAAAATACCTTTGCTGCTTTCTTATCAGCCTTATGCCATTGGGATGAGTGTCTTGGATCCTTTAGTTGTACATAAGTCTAGTGAGATGGTGGCTTTTTTGTATGAGGCTGGGTTTCGGTATATCACTCATAATCTCAATTACGCTAAGGGGGAGCCTTGGACGCAAGAGCATCTTTTGATTTTAGAGCGGGAATATAGGAAAATGGCGGATATGTATCTTAAGTGGACGCGGGCTGAGAGCAAGTTTTATCTTTCGCCTTTTGATATTAAGATACTTTCCCATCTTAAAGGAGATAGATATATCCCTGATAGGCGGCAGATGGCGTGGAATCAGCTTTCTGTGGGTACTGACGGGAAGATTTATACCAGCTCTCGGTTTGTTGGGGATGAATTTTTTGCTATCGGGGATGTGTTTACCGGGATTGATTATGAGCGGCAGGAATTTATATATAAAAAAGGCGAGGCTCTTTTAGAACCTTGCCTTAGTTGCGATTTGCAAAAGAGATGCAATTATTCTTATGATAGTATCTGCCGTAAAGGTAATGAGATTGTTACCGAAATCGAGGCGATACAGTGCGCTCACGAGCAGCTTATTGCACGGATTGCTGATGGAGTGGCCGAGACGCTTTATAAGGAGCGGAGTGCTTTGTTTATCCATAAGCATTATAATGACATGTATCCTGTGGTTTCACTTGTTGAGGATCGGGGTTAGATGTAGCGGCCGGTTAGGGATTCTTTGCAGTTTTTTAAGTCCATTGGGGTGCCTTCGAAAATGATTTCTCCGCCGTGGGCTCCGGCTCCTGGGCCTAGGTCTATAATCCAGTCTGCTTGGCGGATTATGTCTAGGTTGTGCTCTATTGTTATTACTGTGTTGCCCTTTTTTACTAGGGTGCTTATTATTTTTAGGATATTGGCAATGTCTGAAAAGTGGAGGCCTGTTGTGGGCTCGTCCATTATATAGAGATTGCCTTTTTTAGTTAGTTCTTTGGCTAACTTTATCCGCTGACATTCGCCGCCGGATAGGGTGTTTAGGGGCTGGCCTAGAGTCAGGTAGCTTAGGCCGACTTCTTGTATGGATTTAAGTTTTGATCGGATTTCTTTTTTGTTGAAGAAGGTTGCTGCGTCGGCTATTGTCATTTCCATTATGTCTGTTATAGATTTTCCGTTTAGGGTTAGAGCCAGTACTTCTTTTTTGTAGCGCTTGCCTTCACATTCTTCGCAGATATTTTTTACCGCGTCCATGAAGCTTAGGTCGGTTTCTATAAAGCCGGTGCCGTTGCAATTAGGGCAGGCGCCTTCTGAGTTGAAGCTAAATAGGGAGGGGCTTTGGTTGGTGGCAGTTGCAAACTCTTGGCGGATTAAGTCCATTATGCCTGTGTAGGTGGCCGGGTTGGAGCGGGAATTGGCACCTACCGCACTTTGGTCTATTACTATGGCTGGGTGTTCTTTGGCGAAAACCTGGTGGATTAATGTGGATTTGCCTGAGCCGGCTACGCCGGTTACTACTGTGAAGATGCCTTTGGGGATGCTTACGCTTATGTTTTTTAGGTTGTGCATGGAACTTGGGGCGGTGGCAAAAACATCTGTGAAGGATCTTGGGTTGGTGTTGATGGATAGGGGGGCGCTTAGGAACTTGGCGGTTAAGGTGTCTGCGGTGGCTAGGCCTGGGTAGTCTCCGGCGTACATTATGTTGCCGCCTTGGGAGCCTGCTTCCGGGCCCATGTCTATTATATGGTCGGCGATTTTTATTACATCTGGGTCGTGCTCTACTACTATTACTGTGTTGCCTTTGTCTCTTAGGCGGGTTAGGATATCATTGAGGCGGTATACGTCTCTTGGATGCAGGCCTATGGATGGTTCGTCGAAGATGTATAACATGTCTGTCAGACTGGAGGATAGGTTTTTCACCATTTTTACACGTTGGCTTTCGCCGCCGGATAGGGTGGCGGTTTCTCGGTTTAAGCTTACATAGTCTAGGCCTATAGCGATTAGATCTTTTAGGCGGGTGGTTAGGCCTTCTGTTACGGTTTTTACCTCGGGGTTGGTTATTTGGGATATTATGTTTATCAGTTGGTCTACTTGTAGTGCGGTCATATCGGCAATGTTTAGGCCATTTATTTTGCAGCTTAGCACTTCTTGGGCATAGCGTTTTCCGCCGCATACCCGGCAGCGCTCTTCTTTGGTGAAGGCGCTCATTTTTTCCTTGGTTTTTTCAGATTTTTCTCCGCCGCCTTTTATGTGGGTTCTTGCGAAGCGTTCGGCTAGGCCTTCGTAGGTGGTGTTCATTTCTCCTAATTCCGGTAGGTGGATGGTTTCTGGTGGGGCGTATATTAATTTTTCGTATTCCTCTGGGGTGTAGTCTTTGATTTTTTTATCATTGTCGAAGAAATTGGAATGGGCGTAGAATCTCCACAGCCAGGTACCTACTTTATAGCCTGGGAGTAGGATTGCGCCTTGATTTAGGGATTTGTCCATATCTAGAGCGGTTTCTAAGTTGATTGCCACTACTTTGCCTATACCTTCGCAGGTTTTGCACATGCCTGCGGAATCGTTGAATGAGAAGGCGCTGATGCCTCCTATGTGTGGGGTGCCTATTCTTGAAAATAGGACGCGGAGTAGGGGGTCTATATCGGTGATTGTGCCTAGGGTGGAGCGTGAATTGCCGCCTATGCGTTTTTGATCTATTACAATCGAGGGGGAGATATTGGCGATTTGGTCCGCATCGGGACGGGAGTGCTTTGGTAAGAAGCCTCTTACGAAGGCCGGGAAGGTTTCGTTTAGAAGGCGGCTGGATTCTCTTGCGATTGTTTCAAATACTATTGAGGATTTACCTGAACCTGAAACCCCTGTGAAGATTGTGAGTTTTTTCTTAGGGATGCTTAGGTTTATGTTTTTTAGGTTATTTTCTCTTGCGCCTTTTATCTCGATGTATTCCATTGCTATCTCCTTTTGGGGTCTTTTTTGATGAGATTTAGGTAGCTGTCGTATCGGGATTGATGGATGGTTTTGTTTATTTGGTCTTTGATGGCGCAGTCTTTTTCTGAGTAGTGTAGGCAGTTGGTAAACTTGCATTGGCCTAAGAATTGAGAAAACTCTATAAAGCAGCTACTGATTTCTTCTATCGGGATGTTTTCAATTTCCAGGGAGGAGAAGCCTGGGGTATCTACGCAAAAGCCTGCGCCTAGAGTCAGTATTTCCGCGTGGCGGGTGGTGTGCTTGCCTCTTTGTAGGCGGCTTGATATGTCCCCTGTTTCCATTTTGGCACCTGGGATTAGCGCGTTTATTAGGCTGGATTTGCCTACACCGGAAGGGCCTGCGAATACGTTTAGCTTGTTTTCCATTAGGGATTTTAGCTCCATAAGGCCTTGGCTTAACTCGGCGGATACTTTAACTACTGGGTATCCGGCTTGTACATATGGTATTGTGAAGTCTTGGCCTTTGTGTAGGTCGTATTTGTTTATGCAGATTATCGCGTTTATGTTTTCGTAGGCGGCTATTACCAGAAATCTATCTAAAAGCCCCGGATGAAACTCTGGCTGGGCGGCTGCCATAGTGACTATAACCTGGTCTATATTGGCTACAGGCGGGCGCTTAAGCAAGTTTATACGAGGCTTTATGGTTTCTATGGAGTTTTTGTTGGTGTCTATAGTTACGTGGTCGCCAACAAAGGGTGTTATCTGGCGGTTGCGGAATACACCGCGAGCCGTGCAGACATACACCCCGTCGTCACAAACTACGGTATATTCACCGCCGACCCCTTTAGTGATTAGGCCGGATTTATTCATCAAAGTTTACTTCGTAAGCCCGGATAAAATGAGCCTGGCCGTCCACAACAGAGTATACCCGGTAGATTACAATTCCGTTGCCTTCTATTAGCATATCTAATGGGAACGCCGTTATTGCTACTTGGGTGTTGGCTACTGTGGAAGATGGGCCTGTTGCGGGATGGCGGATTACTCGTATGTGTACGGTTTCCGCGTCATCGGGCACTTGCCATAGGGCTATGGTTAGGGTACGGGATACTGGTGTTGGTGGGTCGTCATCCTCGTACGGGTCGTCGGTTTCATTTGGGTCAGGGGTTGGGTCGGGTGTTGGTTCCGGTTGTTGGTCGGGTTCGTCTGGGTCGATGGGATATTCACCTGGGTCATCGGTTTCATCAGGGTCAGGGGTTGGCTCTGGTGTTGGGGTGGGTGAGGGGAGGACGGTTCCTATGCTTACGGTAAAGCCTACCAAAGAATCCCGTTCTACTACGGTGCCTGGGGTTGGGTTTTGTATGAAAATCATCCCGGCCGCAAATGTGACGCTTTCATCTTGGAGAACTATTCCTGGACTTAATCCTATTTCTTCAAGTAGATTTGTGGCTTCTTCTTGGGTGCGGCCTATTAGATTGGGTACCTGTACGTAGGCATCAGGCTCTTCTTCTTGCTGTGAGATATAGACAAAAACCGGAGTGCCTTCTCCAACTGGGGTGCCTGGTTCTGGTTCTTGGCGTATGACGGTACCGGGGTCAGAATCGTCAGGTTCTTCTATTGTTATAAATTCTACTGGCAGGTCTTCCAGTAGCTGTTCAACTTCGTCTATATGCATGCCTACAATATCTGGCATATCGTAGAGTGATGGGCCTAGACTTATGGTTATATGGATATTGTCTCCGGGCGCCATATTTGTATGGTCTGTGGTTGGTGATTGGCTGATGATTATGCCTTCAGGCACTTCGTTGTGAAAGGCATAATCAGACGAAATACCAAGTCCTGCCGCTTCGGCTGCTTCTACTGCCTCGTCGTAAGTCATGCCTGTAACATCCGGTGGCGTGATACGGGTTGTTCTAAAGCGGTTATATACAGAGCAGGAGCCTAGTAGGATTAAAATTGCAAATATCAGTCCAAGGCCTACCCCTACCAGTATTGCTGTGCGGTCTGATTTTTTATCTACCGGGGGTTCGTTTTCGATTGGCGGGTCATCTTCGTATTCGCCATAGGGATAATTAGATTCATTGTCTTTGGGTAGGGGATAGTCCCACATATCATCAGGCTGAGGGGGGGCATCTTGAGGTCTTACAAAGCCGCTGCTTGCGTCAAGTAAGGCTTGGTTTAGCTCTTCTGCCATTTCCTCGATGTTGTTATAGCGTCTTGCCGGGTTTTTTTCTGTCGCTTTTTGTATTATTCTTAGTACGCTGTCGGATATGTTTGGATTAATGGAAAGTATATCTGGCAGTGGGTCGTTTATGTGCTGCAAGGCCACAGCTACAACGTTATCCCCTTCGTAGGGAAGCCTACCTGTCGCCATTTCGAACATTACTATCCCTAGGGAGTATATATCTGTTTTGTGATCTACATATCCTCCGCGGGCTTGCTCTGGGGAGAAGTATTGGGCAGAGCCCATGCTGTCAGACGCGGTTATTGTTCCGCTTTTGGCAACGCGGGCAATACCAAAGTCGGCAACTTTAGCGTTAGAGTTACTGGTTACTAATATATTTTGTGGCTTTATATCTCTGTGTACTATTTGCGCGCGGTGGGCGGCGGTTAGACCGTCTGCGATTTGTAGAGCCATGCCCAGGGTTGCTTCGTTGTCAAAGGCGCCGTGGCGGTAGATTAAATCTTTTAGGTTGGAGCCGTCTACGTATTCCAGTACTATATAGTAGATGTTTTGGTCTTGGCCGTAGTCGAAAATGCTTACTATATTGGGATGGCTTAGCGCTGCCGCCGCCATTGCTTCTATGGGGAAGCGGCGCACAAACTCCGCGTCCTGCGCTAATTCTTCTCTTAGAATTTTAAGGGTTACATATCTATCAAGCTTGGTATCAAGGGCACGGTAAACTACAGCCATGCCTCCTTGGCCAAGAATATGATCTATTTCGTAGCGTCCGGCAATTACCTGCCCTTCAGAAAGCCTCAAGTTGTTTCACCTCTTACATCTATAATTATTGCGGAAATATTGTCTTTACCGCCTTTGAGGTTGGCGGCATCTATCAAAGATTGCGTATCTTTTTCCTGTAGTACTATATTTTTGATTTCCTCATCTGAAAGCATGTCTGTTAGGCCATCAGAGCACAATAATACGTAATGTGCATCTGAAATATCGTGAAAAAATCCATCGGGAGTCAGTTCTAAGTCGCAGCCTAATACTTTTGTAATCATATTGCGCTTGCTGTGGGTTCTGGCTTCTTCCTTTGTTATTTCTCCAGCGTCTATCATTTCTTGTACAAAGCTATGATCTTTGGTGATTTGGGTTATCTCTTTTGGGCATATGGTGTATATGCGGCTATCTCCTACGTGAGAGATTATCATGGTGTCTTGGTAGATGGTGCAGGCGCTAAAAGTGGTACCCATACCGGAGTATGCTGGGTTGGTTGTGGAGAGTTTGAATACGTTCGTGTTGGCTATTACAATCGCGGTTTTAAGGATGTCTAATATGTCTTCTTTTGTATCATAGCACTCTGCCCCTGTAATAAAGTTAACGCTATATTCTAAGGATTTTGCGCTGGCTATCTCTCCCGCGTTATGGCCACCCATGCCGTCTGCTACTATGAATAGGTTGGGCAGTGAGCCAATGGGGCTGGTTGTATAGTAGATTACATCTTCGTTATGGTCGCGTACTTTGCCTACATCTGTAAGACCGACTGCATACATATGGCACCCCTTCTGATTTGGAATTGCTATATTATAGTAGTGTTTTCTATGGTTCACAAGTAAAAGATGCAATAAAAAATCCATCGTTGTATGTGCTTGGTAGAATTTGTAGGCAGTCGTCTTCTAATATATACGGGATGGCCTCTGGGTTTGGTAAATCTATTGGGCGCATTTTAAAGGAATGGTTTTGTAAAAACCATCGCACGTTGTCGATGTTTTCTTCTCTGGCTACGGTGCAGGTGGAGTATACTAGGGTTCCGCCTGGTTTTACATATTTTGATGCTATGGATAGCATTTGGCGTTGTTTGACCGCTAGGTCTTTTGCATCTTGGGGGTTGCGGTTGTATTTGATTTCTGGTCTTTTTCTTATTGTGCCATAGCCTGTGCAGGGGGCATCTAGTAGTACTGCGTCGGCTTGGGCTTTGAGGGTTTTATCGTGGACTAGTGAGTCTTTGATATGGGTAGTGATGCAGTTTAGGTTTAGGCGACGTGCGGTTTCTCTTATTAGATTTGCACGGTGGGGGTGTAGGTCAAATGCTTTAACTTGGCCTTGATTACCCATGTAGCAGGCGGCTGTGAAGGATTTGCCTCCTGGGGCTGCGCATAAATCGAATACAGTCTGGCCGGGGGTGAGGCGCAGGGCCTTAACTGTCCATACCGCTCCCGGGTCCATAACGAAAAATAGTCCCTCGTTGAATGCGGGGAGCTGTGTTATGTCACCCGTGCGGCTTATTATAAGGAATTCGTCTCCTAGGGGCGTCGCTTCTATCCCTTCGCTTAATAGGCGATTTGCTAGGTCGGGGACGGTAATTTTATGGGTGTTGGCGAAAATTGTTACTGGTGGTGGTTGATGGCTTTGGTGGCAGAAAGATTTGGCGTTTTCGTTCCCAAGCCACTTTACTAAATCGGCGGCCAGCCATTTGGGGTAAGAGTATTCCATTGCTATGCCGTGTATTTCCGGCGCTTCTGGTTGGCGGACTATATTTCTTAGCACTCCGTTTACAAAGCCGCTTAGACCTTTATAGCCGTTTTGTTTTGCTAGGTTTACTGCCTCGTTGACGGCAGCGCTTTCGGGGGTTTTTTCTATATATCTTATTTGGCAGACAGAGATGCGGAGTAGGCTTAGTATAAAGGGTTTCATTTTGGATGTAGATGTATTGGAAAAATGATTTATTATGTGATCAATCGCAATAAGATTACGAAGGGTTGTATTTACTAAATCTGTAACAAAAGCCCTGTCCCGAGAGTCTAGACCAGACTCAGGAAGGGCTTTACGTAGAGCGATATTGGCGTATGCGCCTTGGATAGTTATTTCTTGTAGGATTACTGTTGCGTGATAACGGCTGGATTTTTGGGTTTGATTTGTCAAATGGCACCTCTTTAGTATGGATGTTTATGCTATATCCCAGACATACATGTAGGTTTTTTCTTCTTGTAATTGCTGGAGGATTGCGGCCTGGGGTACATCATCTTTGGTTATGGGAATGGCTCCTAGTTTTTCTATTGTTTTTATTGAAGGGATATTATCATATTTAGAGCCTATGAACAAACGGGTAAAGCCATGTGCGAGCGGGACTGGTTTGATGATTTGGCAGGCTTTTGCTGCGTAGTTGTTGCCTTGATATTCGGGGGAGATGCCATAGCTTAGATGGCCTCGTGTGTACTGTCTGTTTGTGGTGTCTGCTGCGAAATATATTATGCCGACTTCTTTGTTGTCGGATATGCGGATGATGGCGAATCCGTATCTTGGTAGGATTCCGTTGTTTGGGTCTGGTTGATCTTGGGTTTTTATTGTTAGTTTTATTTCGTTGCTGCTTAAATCATTGAAATTTAGATATTTGAACATGCTGCCTCCTGTGAATCATGGCGACGATTATGGTTTTCATTGTACCATATATAGATATGGTGAAGCATTGGATGTTATATAAATGGTGTGGGGGCTGGGCTGCTTGTGGGCGCTAGGCTGCCGCGCGGGCGGGTAAGAGCCGGTTTTGGCGCATGTTCCGGCTATGCCCGGAAGCCTCAAGCGGGGGAAAAAGCCGTTTATGTACGGATTGTCATCCGCATAAACGGCGTTTTCCCTCCGCTTGAGTCTCCCGTGCGCCTGCACAGGCGCCAAAACCGGCTCTTACCCGCC
>Ga0131853_10005682_pt1 | contig 22510 bp, 19 predicted proteins | sample TergutLab28metaG_FD_92764 | JGI IMG/M metagenome (GOLD analysis project Ga0131853, IMG submission 92764) | Labiotermes labralis P1 segment gut microbial communities from Petit-Saut dam, French Guiana - Lab288 P1 (version 2) (version 2) | ecosystem: Host-associated > Arthropoda: Insects >...
GGCCTTTTTTTTTTCAGTTTTTGCATTTGCCCTTTGTTTCAATCAATTCTTTTTTTTTTTTACAAAAGGCGGGGGGGGGGGGGACCGCGGTGGCACAGTGGTTAAGGTGCTGCGCTACAAATCGGAAGGTCGCTGGCTCGATCCCAGCTGGTGTCATTGGAATTTTTCATTGATATAAAATCCATCCGATCGCACTATGGCCCTGGGGTCGACTCAGCCTCTAAGGAAAATGAGTACCAGGAGCATTTCCTGGGGATAAAGGCGGCCGGTGTGTAAGGCTGACAACCTTACCACTATCCTGTGCCGTTGTCATGAAATCTGGGAAGCTTAACTTTCTGGAACCCTCTGGGCCACTCCAGGCCTGTAATTGGACTGCTTTATCTTTTTTTTTTTGTACACAAGACAGGCAGTAAACGTATAACTTAGCACTTAGACGCGTTTGTGCAACCACTGTAGCAGTGGAAAAGCAGTAAGTATTACGTATTCCGAGGGGGTGTGTTAGCATAAGTTATACAACATGCAATGCGCATGTGCCATATTGTCACCTGTGGCCTGTCCGGCTGTACAGAATTTTTCCACATTACCTTGCAAACGTCACGAACTGCAGCAAACAAATTTCTGATTCTAATAATAAATGAACTAGATTTTATCATAAATGTTTATTGGTCTTTATGTAAAGTACCCGATATTCTTGTGAGATTTTAACGAATCTTGAATTTTTTTCGGCAGATTTTTGAAAAATACTAAAATATCAAATTTCATGAAAACCCGTTTAGAGGGAGCCGAGTTGTTCCGTGCGGACAGACAGACTGACAGAAATGACGATGCCAAGAGTAGCTTTTCGCAGTTTTTGCTAAAGCGCCTACAGATGCTTCTGTTGGAACGTGAACCTATTTTTCTCTTCCCCAGAACACCCAGCACGGCTCTGTGGCTCAACCAGCCTCCTGTTCAGTGGGTACCGAGTTGTTTCCCGGGGCTACAGCGGCCGAGGTGTAAAGTGTACCGCTGCCCTCTTAGAACTGAGCTACACCTTACTCCTCGCATATGTCTCAGTGACAGGGAAGGGTGCAGCCTTCACAACTTTATCCTTTATTATTTAAGTGTCTTACTGTGTACTTTGTCTGATTGGGTCTGTGGTTTGTCATGTACGAATATTCGTGCTGTTTCTGAATGCTGAACAAGAAACGTGAGGTCAGGAGATAGTGAAAATGTCAGATACAGGCATTTGAGTTTGTTGTTTATATTTGATGGTGGCTACAGGTTATATTTTCAGTAGGATATGTTTAAAAGTTGCCTTGACATCAATTATAGGACGTTGAAACGATTTGTGCTCAAGGTTTACGATGTCTCTCTGTCAGGTAGTTCGTTTATCCTTTCCTTTGGCTGTACACCAGCTGTCTTGACGTGAGGGCTGTGCATGATAGCGTCGTCGCTAAACTAGGAAGCTAAACTAGTTATGAAGAAAGCCGTAACACTTGCGCAATCAGCGTTACTGTAAGAAACACGAGGAAATACTTGCAAACCGCATGCGCAGAGTTTGTTGAACGTTACGGACCGTCAGGTTTTGAAGGTCCCTTCTCGGTACTCCCATTGAATGGTAAGTTCGTTTTGACAGTGTGAGTTACACGAAATTACGGGACATTGCATTGTGACAGACTGTCTCAGTCAATAAATTACCCGAATTTTGTGGAGTCCAAAGTCACTTTCATATTCTCCGTGATCGTTGCATTATTCAGTTATTTACAATAATAGTACCAAAACAATGCACAAAAATATATATTAAAATAGTTATATAAAGAGTGACCTGCTACATGTTTCGGCCTATCATGTGGTCATCCTCAGGGGACAAAACACAAATGATGAATTCGCAAAAGATTAAACAATTGGATTGGTTCTGACATTTCAGTAATTTAACCTTTCATGTATTCGTCCGATGTGTTTTACCTCCTGAAAATGGCCACGTGTTTGGTCAAAACACGTAGCAAGTCACTGCGTATGTAACTATTTTAATATAACAATGTGTATTTGTTGTTACTATTACAACAGGAGACCAAAATGTTCATTACCATATTTACAGTAGCTTGATGGGTCCATGTTCTGTGTATCCTAAAGCAGAAGTAGCGTTTGTTCTGTTTTAAAAATGATTAAATATTATTAGAGAAGATCCGTTAGAATCTTTATAACATAACAGTGCGCTTTATCTGTGTACTAATAAATTTATGCTGAGAAGTGGGATTTAAACATATTCCAGACCTCAAAACGCTATTATGAAAGGTAAATTTATGGACAGCGCGGGTGGTTGTGGTGCTACAATCCGTCCCCCTTGAGGGGCGTCAGCTGGTATTAATTCTTTTTACCTCCCCCACACATACGCGGGGGTGGAGCATGATGTAATTATTGTACTTAATAATGATGGCACAAAATTGCTTTCGCACCAATGGCAAAGCTGGTGTGGGGTCGGAATGTTGGTATACGGTTGCTAGGACAACCGTCAGGTGACTAATGATTTCAAGGGGTTAGCGCAAGCAGTGAGTTTCGGGGGAGGGGACTGTTTTAAAAAGGGGCCGTAAGTAGGAAAGGGTAAGTTTAGGTGGAACTGGCCACGTGGCGAAGGGTCGGTGTGTAATAATTTTTTCGCTGTAGCGTGCCCCGTACTCTTAGGAGTTACGTCAAAAATTTCAGTTCTAGCTCGATTTTATTTTTTACTAATACAGTTTTGTCCAATATCCGTACAAAAGCAAGTATGCTGCAAGAAATGAAGCCTTTAAACAGTGAATGCAAGAAAGAGAGAGAAAGATCGGAAGGACGTATCCAGCTGCCTATAAGGTGCACCGTTGTGAGATATGGACGTTTTCCAAGACCTGATAAATGCCCATTAATCTGGGTATTCACGGAAAAGATGTGTTTACGTTAGATCGCAAGTTTGGTGCACCTTCACAGGAGAGAAAGAACGCCTCGTTGTAGTTATTTGAGATAATGGACGCGTAATTTTGGTACATTACTGAAATGCATAATAAGTTGACAGTAATTTGGTGGTCTGCACGGCTAGAGCTTGTGGGTGATTAATTTCATACAGGATGGCTGCATCAGAATGGTGCTGTAGCGACTCTGAACAGAGCGCAGGCGTCTCAGTGTTTAGTAAAAGCTGCCAGAAACACTGTTAACACGCTGCTCTTACGGACCGTCTTGAACGGGTTTTATTTGAACAGTCCCCACACGAAACCCCGAACGTCGAGAAGTTGAACTGCCTTGGGCATGTGATCGGAATGGATCAAACAAGGGTGGCTAAGACATTTTATGAGAGCCAGAGAGGAAGGAGTACGAAAGTAGCAAGGTGATGCAAAGAATGATTTATGGGAAATGACAGTGAAGGGATGGAGGCGGAAGGCAACAATTGAAGAACGGGAATCCGTCGTAAAGGAGACGCAAGAGGTTTAGAGAGTCATAGAGGCAAGAAGGAAACGAACGTAGACCCCATTGCCTTTTAGCCTGCGATTCTCGCTTTGTCAAGCGATAATTTCCTCATCAAATTTATGTGTCGGCCGTTAGTTGCTGTACAGGTATTTTACGCATTCGCTTGGTTTCTTAAATGTAAGGTTCTGAGTATATTTCATTGGGAAGTCAATTTCGATAAGGACCAATTATCTAATACGAATATTACTGATAAGTTATACCGGGCATTGTGGGATCATATAAGAAGTTTTGTATAAATATCAGCGTTGCGCTCCTGGTACGAAAATGAGTGGTTTCTTGTTCAGTAGGACCTGCCTTTGTTACAGGAAGGCCTACAGGTATTTTGCAGCAAAAAACCCGAAGTAACGCAGTGAATACAAATAATAAATTCCGTGATTATGCACACTAGGTCTTTTGTTGTCACAGGGTACATTGTTGCCGACATGTAGGTGTATCCGCTCGTAATTCGTTGAAACGTCTGCACAGCGAAATGGGTGAAGAGAGAGAGAGAGAGAGTAGTCAACGGTGGTTTGTGTGGAGGAGAGTTTTGCAGGTTAATGTGTCTGAGATGGAGGAAGATAAAGCGAAATGTAATCCTATGCAAAGCATGAAGGCGTGTGGTGGAGCGGAGGTAGAGCTGTACTCATTTTTAATCTCGGCGCTAGGTGGGAGTGTTTAGCGTCATGGTGCATCGGTTTTTTGGTTCTTCCCACGAACATGAGCCCCTGTCACTCGTTGTTTAGGAGGCTAGGTGGGCCCCACAATCAATCTGGCCGCTTCAGATTAAAAAAAAAATTGCCTCTGTCGGAATTCGAAACACGATACGCCGCTTTTCGAGTCCTTAGCTTAGTCACTATACCGACGAAACTCTTGTTCTGTTTTGTGACAGAATGTAATTATAAAACGTTTGGTAACAAACGTTCCAGCGGACTAGTTGGCATGCGAAATAGCCCCTCAGCATTAATGGCCAGCCTGTATTTCCTCTAGTTAGTATCCTTATTTTGCAGTGGGCCAGGAATGAACACAGGGATATTATAAACGGAATCGTGTTGAACATAAAAATTGAGGAACGGTCGGAATACAAGTTTACAATATGACATTCAGAGGACCGTGCATGGTGATATATTCTTATAATAAAACCAACGAGATGCACTAATTTCTCAAATTTATTTTTGGAATTGAACTCTACATGTTTCGGACAGGTTTTTCGTACATAATCAGGAGTCTAGTACTGTACACACAGCAATATGTGTGTATGTCATACCGGTTATGCTGACTGCTTGCTAGCATGTATGACATACACACATATTGCTGTGTGTACAGTACTAGACTCCTGATTATGTACGAAAAACCTGTCCGAAACATGTAGAGTTCAATTCCAAAAATAAATTTGAGAAATTAGTGCACCTCGTTGGTTTTGTTATAAGAAGTTTACTATACTCATATTTTGGGTTATTAAATGTCGTCTTTGAAAAGAACCGTTCAGACTTAATTGTACTGTTGTCCAACTGATTTATGACACAAGGGAGACACATACCACGTATCATGTCATGGGACGAGCATTTCTATTCCATTTTGATAGAAACTGTGTCCTGTGTCTTTAACCGTTCGTGTCACAAAGATTTCGACCTTCCTATCCTCTTTACATTTATGGCTGCCAAGTTCTTGTTTTTTTTTTCTCCAGAGCAGAAAACAGGTAATAAGCATTCGGCGACAAATATCTCTGATGTTATTACAATCTCGTTACGTTCTTATTTAGGAAATTACATATAACTGGACCGCTTCTGTTACTGAACAGGAAATTCGTCCGGTATCGTGACACAATTACCTCTCTTGCTGGTCTTGATTTCTCTGTGTTCAGTTTAGAGACTTGTGCTAGTGCGTAGGGATTTTGCTGTACGTGTTGAGGAGGGTGGGGAAGGAAGAGGGGAAGAAATTAGAGCTCGATTTTTTTACGTTTGAAAAATATACTTCGTCATCGAATTTGAAAAGTATTGCTGAGTCAGAGAATCATTGGGTTGGCAGGGATACTGTGAGACGGGGTGGGGAGTGGATGGTGCGGGCGTGATGTAGCGAGGGTCGTTTTGTGATCTGATTCGTTTCATCTGTCTCTAACTCAGGTCTTCATCATCCGGCTTCGTGTCTGCCGTCCTGTGTCATTGGCCGTTAAAATACCTGACTTCATATCGTTCAACTTTGCTACGTTGTCGTCTTTTCTATGACAGCTGTTCTCCGTATTTACTGGCTTGGGGTAGAAATGCCAAAATTCCTTTGCTAATGGCAGTAGATTTGTCAGGTTTTGTAATTATCTGTTGTTTAGACTGCAGTGTGTACTCTGTTTTAAAGGACTTGTGTGTAGTAGGATTACATCAAGGAAGTCCCCCGCCGTTTTACATGACAACCTTCAGTGCAAGTCCCGCAAACCTCACGGCTCTCCTACCTCAGTCACAAGGTAGCAGCTGCTATGTATGCAGACAAATACTGGCACATTCACCGCTCTGTTTGCTGAAACACACTGATATACACGACTTCGCCCACTGTCCCGACATCATGACTTCAGTCTAGGCTCGCTAACGTAACCTGCTCCTGACGCTGGAGACTTTGTGACATTACTTCTGCTATACCTCATTAGGCCTGTAGTGACTGGCTACTAGGCGATGTCGACTTGATCCTCAGCAGTGCAGAGGCAGAAATGTTTCTCTTCACTGACTCCTTTCTCGCTCTAGGACTGAAACCATCCCTTGTTCAGTGACTACAGCAGGTTGTTTTCGTGGAATAAAGGGTTCGAGGCGTGGAGCTGACTCTTTATATCCACATAGTACGGTGTCAAGGATGAAGATATACCTGCTTTCCTCCAAGACGTGTTTATGTCGTGGACCTTAATTAGGCACATGAATTTAGCAATTCAACCTTGTCCTTTAATTTTTCTTTTAAATAACTTGGAAAAACGTAAACAAATTTTTATGTTTATAGAATGCGTAAAACTGTTTATGAACAATATAACTGTAGTCACCGTTTATGACTATTTTAATGTGGTATTGAAAGAGCTGTGTTTAGTTTAGTACTTTATACCGTATGAAGAGGACGTAATAAAGACATTATCGAGTAATGGCTGTGTCGGTGGCAGAGGTGGCTTGCACATATATCTGTTGGCAGTGGAATACGGGAAATTGTATGTTACTGGCACCACCAGAAGAAGCGAGCAGTTTGATTATTTTTGTCTTTGGTTGCTTCGTACAAATTACAACAATAGCCTTTCACATAATTTTTTGTTTAAGAGCGCTGTATTTTGCATATAATGTGCGTGGTCTTTGTGTTATTTCTGTGTGTATCTTTAGGCATTCGGATAACGTGACGGTATGCTAAATACAGACTATGGGATAAAGTACTTTGAAGCCTAGATCACTGTTACTGAGATTTATAAGACTGTCTCCATACAACCTGTGTGAGAAAGGTGTACTTAAAAGTTTCGGTCGCAAAGATAGATCTTATTGTTACGAATACTGCAACACAGAGACATGTAGTGCTGACACACCTGCAACACACAGACGTATAGTGCTGACACCTGCAACACAGACGTGTAGTGCTGACACTTGCAACACAGACGTGTAGTGCTGACACACCTGCAACACAGACGTGTAGTGCTGACACACCTGCAACACACAGACGTGTAGTGCTGACACACCTGCAACACAGACGTGTAGTGCTGACACACCTGCAGCACACAGACGTGGAGTGCTGACACACCTGCAACACAGACGTATAGTGCTGACACACCTGCAACACACAGACGTGTAGTGCTGACACACCTGCAACACACAGACGTGTAGTGCTGACACACCTGCAACACACAGACGTGTAGTACTGACACACCTGCAACACACAGACGTGTAGTACTGACACACCTGCAACACACAGACGTGTAGTGCTGACACACCTGCAACACACAGACGTGTAGTGCTGACACACCTGCAACACAGAGACGTGTAGTGCTGACACACCTGCAACACACAGACGTGTAGTGCTGACACACCTGCAACACAGAGACGTGTAATGCTGACACCTGCAACACACAGACGTTTAGTGCTGACACACCTGCAACACAGACGTGTAGTGCTGACACACCTGCAACACAGAGACGTGTAGTGCTGACACACCTGCAACACAGAGACGTGTAGTGCTGACACACCTGCAACACGGACGTGTAGTGCTGACACGCCTGCAACACAGAGACGTGTAGTGCTGACACCTGCAACACAGAGATGTGTAGTGCTGACACCTGCAACACGGACATGTAGTGCTGACACACCTGCAACACAGAGTAGTGTAGTGCTGACACCTGCAACACAGAGGCGTGTAGTGCCGACACACTTGCTGTTTAATTTTGAGGTGCAGAAAGTTGAAAGATCACCCTAAATCGGTCAAGAGTCGAGCGTATTGCAGGCATTTTAACTACACACAGTAATTGGTGAAGTATGAGCGTCACCACTTAAGTCACAAAACGCTACAAAGTGAGCATTGCAATGCGTAATCTGTCAGTAAAATAAATGTTGTATGTCTGTACATATTTAAACTTCGTTGCTGTCATATCTCTTTGACTAAGTTGTACAATTACCGTTATACTGTGTCTGTGTATATACATATATATGTACATTATCTCCGGACATGTGGCAACGTTGGGGTATGCAGTTAGACGTCATGGCGGCGTGCTGCTCTTGATTTATTAGCCCCTGACCTGCTAAACCCCTCGCCTTCAACACTGTCTATTGCCATCATATACTGGTGCAACAGCCAAGAAAAGTATCTTTCAGTTTTTTTCATCCGCTTTATAACGGCAGTCCATATTTCCCTCCCAGACTTTTTACCAGTCCGGGAACTTAACACACACCCTTTTCCAGCGCAATGACATTGTTTAGGTCACGTGTAGTGAAAGTGGATTTGAAAATGAAAGTGTCCTGGGAAATGAGTAGCTGCTTATTTGGGATTAGTTACAGCCGTTTCGGAGGATACTACTGCCTTCATCTTCAGAGCCAAGTATTTCAGGGAGGAGTTTGTTATAATCCATCCAAGTACACAAATTCCGTGGGACGGCACATTATTCAGGGTTAATGCTCCGTACTGCGATGTTGAGTTTTAGACCCCTTAATTTGACCTTATTTTTCATTGATATGAATTTGGCTGGCTTTACCCTGGAAGTGACGGTACAGTGAGACTTCGAAACGTCGGTAACTGTTTCTAGACACGGCGTAACGTCCCAGAAGACTTCAACCTTTAGCGTCACAGCTGTGAAGACCTTAGATCTCCCCCAAATGTATGTAACATTTACTGTGACCTGAGGGGGTTGAAATCAGGCATGCAATCTTCTGGTATATGATGCCCTGTGGACTGATAATTTGTTACCAACGGCGCGAGAGAGTTCTCTGTCGCTGTTCTTCAGAGGTAGAATGCTTCCGTGAAGATGTGAGCATGGGTCCTCAAATGTCGGTAATTTAATGTCTGTCGACACGATATATCCCACAAGGCTCTGATCTTCGTCAAGAACATTGTGAACATCTGAATCACAAAAACGTTTTGCTGTTTGTCGAACTGCCTGACTCGACTCGACTTAGTATTAAAACATTTATCTTCTGATGGTTCTTTAGAATTCAGAATTTGAGTTGCTATTTAAGATTGTAGGCGGAGGGACCCGGGTTCGATCCTCTATGATATCACTGAAATTTTTCACTGACATAATCCTTCGGGCCGTACTTTGGCCCTGGGATATACTGAGGTACTAACAGAAAGCATTACCAGAAGTATTTCCTAAGGGGTAAAGGTGAACAGTGAGTAGGGCTGACAACCGTACCATGTTAATGTGTCGAGTCTTTCGAAATCTTGTATTCTTAACCTCCTGGAACCCGCTGGACCTGCAATGGGCCTGTACATGGATTACTTTTCGTTTATCAAGATTGTATGTCTGGATGCCTGTGCCTAATCCCGTGCACTGACAGCCTGTTGGTCATGGACTACATCTTAGGTGAAAATAAAGCAATCACATATTTATCTAGCCTTTCGTATTTAATGAGAAATATAGGTTTTTCGAATCGCTGTCTGAAAGGCTGAATGCGATGGTTGTGGCCGGTATCATCTTTTAACCTGTTACGGAGTTCCGAAATGTCCGTGTATTCCATGTATCTTGATTGCAGTAAGCTCTTGGGCTATTTGTTTCCCAGAGATGCTGATAAAAATACAAATAGCGAAGGTGTTTTTCCTGTCGTCGCCACGGAGACTGTTATGGTTGTTTTGAAGTACTGGGCTCGAATCTTCGTGCTGCAAGGCCATACCATTTTAAATGTACGTTACTCCATTTTTAACATAAATCTTGGAGATCAGTCAAGCTCGCGTGTTGGTTTTTTGACACTTCCTCGCTGCAGGGTTTCCAACCACTCTTTAACCTTTAGACGCCTAACGTCAACTATAGTTGACGTACCGCACCGCTAACCTCCAAAGTTGCATTTTATATATTTATTCAACAAATATAGGTGCCGAATATTTTAAACATGGTGTATACTCTCCGTTTCTTTCTCTTCAAAATGCAGTTTGTCTCATAATTCTAACTTGTTTGGCCCTATATTATTCACATTTTGTATACAGGGTGTGCTAAAATTAAAAAAAAATAATTCCGGCGCCACAAGGTTAAACATTCTGGAGCAATGAAAGTATTTTGACGTTTTGCTGACCGTGCATCTCAGTATATTTATCTCAGTATTTAACCAACTTGATGCACAACATTTGTTTCACAGTACGTTTTATTTCATGTCTCTACATGTTTCGAGCACATATGCTCATCATCAGGAGGTCAAAATTGCATTACACAGTCTCTGGTATCATCACACCTATGGGTGTGATGATACCAGATGATGATGATGAGCATATGTACTCGAAACATGTAGAGACATAAAATAAAACTTACTGTGAAACAAATTTTGTGCTTCAAGTTGGTTAAGTACTGAGATAAATGAAAGTAATTGTTATGTTTATTTTATTGTTACATTTATGTACTTTCATTGTTATGTATGTTCTCTTCTGTATATTCTGTTTTCATCGTGCCAAATGGCACTCTTCGGCTTCCCTGACTGAGGTTTTCCCCTGCTTTTTCCCCAGTTGTAAGGCAATTGCCAGGGTATAATTCGCAAAGACGGGGCACGGCCCGCACTATTCCTAATTAGAAGTTGTTAATTGTGTTGTCTGTTGTTACCTGTGTTGTCCTATATATTGCTTGTGTGTAAATGTGTACTGTACTACTGCCACCGGCTGTCAACCCAATTGCAGTTAACAAATATGTCAATATCAATATCAAAGTATGTCCAGCTGTGACTTTTTTTAATGAACCTTTTGTGAAATTTATGACGGACTAGACGAAGAATAATGAGTATTACATTTGACTCTGTTCTGTAGTGTAAAGTTTGCTTCTTCAGCCCAGTCATAATTGACAGCTACAAGTCGTCTAGCTTACAACAGAGCTATACTATATTACCAGGCTGTAATACTTAGTCAAATGATAGACTTTCAAGCGTGGGAGTTTGATCCGCGTGTTAGAAAGTTGAAGTCACCTGTCGACGAGATACTGGCGATCCCGGTTGCATACTAGTGAGATGCAGACTCGCGTGCCGTGCGACGAGAAGATAAAACTTCCGTGAGATAACGTACTGCCGTTTACTAAAAGCTGGTGTGTTGAAGATTAATATAATTGTTAATAAATCTATGTCTTATATCAGTGGCTGGACCAAAAGTCTGACTGTTGGAGCCTACATGTTGCACCTTCCCTTCAGACAGAGCATGGGAGACGACTGGAGGTAGTTCGTTGTTTCCGTATGTGTGAAAAACACGAAGTGTTAGCGGAGTAGCTGAGAGAACATTAGACGGTTGTAAAGGTAAGACAGACCCAGATGGTTCCAGGAAGTTAAGGTTCCAAGATTTCGTGACAACGGCACAGGACGTTGGTAGGTTGTCTGCCTTACGCACCGGCTGCCTTTACCCTCAGGAAATATTCCTGGTACTCATTTCTGTTAGAGGCTGAGTCTACCCCAGGACCATAGTGCGATCGGAAGGACTTTATATCAATGAAAAATCCACTGACAGTGACTGGGATCGAACCAGCGATCTTCCGATTTGTAGCACAGCACTTTAACCACTGTGCTACCGCGGTCCCTCACATAAGACGGTTGTACGGAATATATGTGGGGTGGGGAGTACAGGTAGGTATATAGCTCAATTCATTCTTATCCTTGGAAGTGGATCTGAATAAGTTGTTAACTTCAGACCTCCGGAATGAACCCCGGTATCCATCGAATAGCAGCTTCGATGGGCACCAGAGGCGCTGTGGACGTTTCGGAGAAGAGAAAATATGCATTCTCCTTACCAACATTCGAACTCCGGACCATCCAGCCAGTAGGCTAGTCGCTACACCTGCTTTGCTATCCCGACTCCCTCTAACAAAACTACAGCCGTTTGAGGTAGGCAGAATTTATTAGGATCTGAGTCTGTAATTGGCTGTCAGCACACCGGCTGTCCGTATGTTAGTTTGTGCTTATTTTGTGCCATCGACGGAGGTCGCAGTAATTTGCTACTGTAGGCCTAATACGGTACTGTTCATGACGTCAGCATCACGTACATTCGTTACGGGAGAAATTGCGCATATTCTGTGTCTTACAGCTCATCTTATTTGGAAGGGTGCCGGAAGTCAGAGTTGTGACGTGCTTCCACAGAACGAACATATGGACGGTCTTGGGCACGCTGGGAGACACCGTGATGCCACATTTTGCAGTGACAAATAATTTAATGAATGCTGGGTGTCTGTAGAATTTATTTTGGGTAGCTGGTCAACTTGACATTTATGGAATTTGAAAGTTGATTACCAGTTACTTAATTTTGCGGAAGAACAGCTGGACACACGCTTTTTGACCACAGAAGGAATGAGGAAATTTTGGGGAGATTTGAAAGTAGAACCAGTTGGCGAGAAACTAAGAAGATTAAAATCAAATTGGCTATGACGTGTAACTGTAGTGAACAACAACAGGATGCCAACAATAATCCTGAATTATAGAGCAAATGGGCGAAAACGACTTGGAAGGTCTTTGAAGAGACTGTTAGACGAGGCCGAAGCAGGTTTATCAAGGCCTAACTGTTGACATCACGTTGATGATTATGGTGATGATTATCTATTCGCAGTACAGCACTGGACCTTGTCCTTGGCTGAGTCCCTTCCGTTTCTTTCCACCTTGTTTTTGTAATGAATTTATTCGTTTCATAATCAGTTTGTTACCGTAAGGTCTGTGTCTCCGATGTTGTGTCCATTAATTATGTTTTACCGATCAAGATTTTGTGTTCATTTCTCACGTCCTTCTGCGTAATCCGAATTCCATATGTATACATACATATATATATATTCCTCTTGCCATTAAGTTCTTAAGTGCCTCGAATCTTTGCTATAGGTTGAGACACCGGTACCAGAAAGGCAAGAACAGGTAAAATAACAGGTTGAAAAATTCGACACCGCAGTGAGTATCAGCAACCACACTGCAGGTTGTTGTAAGGATCCAAGAGAAATTTTAACAACCGATTGTATTACAACAACCGTGTTTGAAGTGTGTTTGGTCGGGACTTTTTTGTTTTATAAGGAGACTAAACACATAAATTTATTTATTTATTTATTGTGGTTTTATTTTACGACGCTAAAATTTGCACAGAATATATTTCTTCGATATATCATATCGAAGGCAGTAATTCCTCACTGTAACTTGAGAATATAATGTTAGCCAGTGACCTACTTATTTACCATGCGTCAAATCAGATCTGTTGTATCATAAAATATCGGCTGGATACTTGGATCTGATTCTCTCCCTTGTGGGAAAACATCATGTGACTTAAGTGTTGCATGATCCTAGATTGTAGTTTCCAGCGTAAATATTTATGTTCTGTGTCAGTAACATCTACCGTGCGTTGTTGTTGGCTAAAGTAAACAGTCCCCTGTAAGTGTGTTTATGCCTTTGCATGCACAGTAAATAAAGAAGGAAGTAAATGAATAAATAAAGCCGTCTAGTTCTTGCCAAAAATAGACATTTCATTGCTTCTTCGGACTATAATTTTCCGATAACCAATGAAGAAAAATATAAAATTATCACTTTGCAGTAGGTTACATATGTTATCAACTTACTGTAAAGTACAGAGGTCGTCGTTTCGTTGCCACCTGTTCTGTCACCTCAGGTTTTCATGAACTTCTGTAGCTGGTGTGTAATGTAAGATCGGCCTCTGCCATTATGGCACCTTGAAAGACCGTTAACAATTCCTTTCTGGATTTCGACATATACATTAGTAATCATTTATAGTCGGGTTCACAAAATTTCGAAAACAGGCTACTAGCTTCTTCATGTCTGTCCGTCCGTCTGTGTGGAACAACTCGGCTTCCTCTGGAAGGATTTTTACGAAATTTTATATTCATGCATTTTTCGAAAAATCTGTTGAGAAATTGGAAGTTTCATTGCAATGTGACTAGAATAATGGGTACTTTACATGAAGACCAATGTTCATGTATCATAATATCTTGCTGAATTATTTTTAGAATGAGCATATTTTCGGACAAAATTTGTAAAGAGAATCAAAACACACATTTTGTGTTCAGTACCTTTTTTTAAAAAAAAAATCGTGCCGTTCGTGAAATAATGTAATTAGGGTCAGATAGGCCACATGACAGTATAACACGGCGCATGCGCTTTGCTTTCTGGGTAAATAAGGCTACACACACACACACACACACACACACACATATATATATATATATATATATATGGTTACACGAACGCTCTTCAATGTCGTGTTTGCACGTGCATGCCTGTCTTGCCCCATTTCATTTGGGTTTCGTACTTGCAATAAGATTGTCGAATCAGTCATGCTTGGAAACAGCGGTGTTGTACATAAAGTTTTGAATGTAGACTCGGCTTAGGGAGCCATCGAGTGACTTGTAATCTACTTCAAAATCAGGAGTATGTGCTGCAAAAAAAAAAGGAGTCTTTCCGAGGTCGTTCTGCTGTTATTGTTAAACCAGCAGGCTTGTGCATGGATGTGTGTTATTGCATAGGTAGATAAGCAAACTTATGTGGCATAATGCGGTTCTTTTCTGACTTGTGACGTCGTATGTGGTGGTACATACAGACGTTTCGAATGAAGTCGCATCATAGAATGCAGTTTTTTCAAAAATAACACGTGACAATTTCAAGTGGTGATGTATTTTATGTAGGGCCTGAGTAGGCCTGTAATGCTCTTAAGGTTCAAAAATCGTAAATTGTAGGGGATCTACTGAAGGACCTAAGAGTAAAGTTATCCTCGGGCACAAAGTGAAGGTAAATATTGAGTTTGGCTCCACCAATTAGTAACTACGGCACTCGATAGAGGCGAATGTTGGCCTTTAATACGTTTCGGGATCGGGCAGTACCCATTTAATAGGAGACGGGATAAACTCCAGAACTCGTCTGATTATGTTGGAGAAGAAAAAGATTTCTTGCCTTTACCGGGAATCGAACCACGATTGCAGGGTTGTGGGTATGTGAGTCAGAGAAGTGATTGTTCACAGGTTGGACGACCAGCATTTCATCGCTGGCAATAACAGAGTTGTTTCTCGTCACTGTCACCCTCAAAATGGAGCTCCTGATAAACGGACTGTCTTAGCTTTTCCCTAATTTGGACGTGGTAAAGGGTCCGGGGCATCACACACACACATCCTCTCCCCCGCCCCACACCAAGTACCAAAATTTGAGAAAGAGTGGAGCAGTACCTCCACCGTCATTACGTCATTCTTCGCGTGATGCACACTTTACACCTCCCGAACGTGAATTATTCAAAATCAAAGATTTCAGAATTCACTATACGGACAACTGCATACATTGTCAGGGGGAGGAAAGCAACTGTGCAGACATACATTATGTATTTTTGTATCTGTCTATCTGTTTGCTGTAGAACACCTGTTTTAGGTGACACCTGTGTTCAGGCAGTGCTGTTACACCATATGGCGGCACCTTTCCATCGCAACACACGTGTATGACAGCCATCATTCGAGAGTGTATGCAGAGTTTTGATGGATTGGAATCAGATAGGATCTTGTATTCTGGTGACCTAGATATAAACCTAAAAAATACATATACATATTGAAATATGGAAAATCGTTCTGAATATTACGTGTGTATTTCTCTTGTTAGAATACCCAATCACCATAAAGTAAATAATGCGCGAAATTACTCGTCCGTGTTAGCGTGTTGCGCACTGCTGGGCGGTTCATATGCTACACTTACGGTCCGCATTACTGACCGAACGTGTCAGTACATCTACAAGAAGCTATTGACAAAATGCGACAGACTTGCTATGGAAAATGCTCACAGAATGAAGGCGTACATTTCTCGTCCAATGTCCACTGTTGCTCCTTTTCTTCCATTTACCCTGTACATTCCATTAGACTTATCCCACGATCTACACTATGTATACAATTATGCTTCTTCTACAATTTACCCTATGCATTTTAACGGAACTATCCTCAGACCTTCATTCCTCTCGGATGGTGGTGTTATGTCTCGTGGTGACTGATGTCAGGCATTGCTTAAGACAACGCAATGGTTTAGCTTCAAAGGTCTTCTTTGTGGACATTTCCACCCTTGAATATGAGACCACTAAGTCTTCTCGAAATACCTGGCACAAATTACCCAGCAACACCATGCCACATCAGAGAAGAATGAAGACGTAGAAACCAACATGGGTTTGTTGGATATGCAGCAAGTACAAGAGATGCTCGGGGACCGCAGTAGCACAGTGGTTAAGGCGCTGTGCTACAAATCGGAGGGTCGCTGGCTCGATCCCAGCTAGTGTCAGTGGATTTTTCATTGACATAAAATTCTTCCGATCGCACCATGGCCCTGGGGTCGACTCAGCCTCTAACAGAAATGAGTACCAGGAGCATTTCCTGGGTGTAAAGGCGGCCGGTGTGTAAGGCTGACAACCTACCACCATCCTGTGCCGTTGTTACGAAATCTGGGAGCCTTAACTTCCTGGAACCCTCTGGGCCTGTCCAGGCCTGTAATGGGACTGCTTTACCCTTACCCTTTACAAGAGATGCTCAGATTCTTTGGAAGACGTTCCGAGTTGATTATTCGAACTGTATTACGCAAGGGTCGGAACAGTCCATATCGAACGGAGACAACCCTGCTGGCTGTGGGTCCGCAGGCTTAAAGAACAACTGAGTAGCTTAGCGATAATGCGTTTCACTTGAGTCTGGTAACAAACAGCCTTTCGTGGTCTTGGTTGGTGCTGGAAGGTTTGTGGCGGTCTTACTCACGGCTAATATTTCGCGGCCTTGAATTATATCAGGGATGCTTTCTTTCTTATCACTTTCAACCCACCGCACACAGCTTTCATTGATTGATGAAGCGTTGTTAAATACAGTAGGCTTATGTGTTTCACAACTTTATAGACCCATCATCATCCGAAATCTCACTATGCAAGTTACGACCATTGTGCTGTATGAACGTATTTGTTTGTATTTATTTACCTAAATTGTTTGTGTTTTGAGAAAGGCTAGGATAACAAAACAATTCCGATAAACGAATTCACACGTTTCTCATCCGCTCTGATATAAATACAGTTTGACAGAATTCTACGGGAGATATTTTTTACTCTAAATCATTTGAACAAAAAAGAGAGAGGGAGCAGGCAGTTCGTTCCATTCAAATGTGAATTATATATCTGTAAGGTTTATTTTCCCCCTAATTTCATATGTTCAACTAACGCAGCTTTTACTGACTGCCATTATTAATGGAGCAGTCGAAGTGTAATGGTATCTGCCGGTTGTCGTACTGGCATTGTCTGCTGTCCGTTCCATTGGATTTCGTGATCACAGGGCATTAACTGGGCCTAATATGAACAAATTGCTTGGCGTGTTGAAAGTGTGTGTATGTAACGTTATGTAATGTGTGTATGTAATGTGTGTGTGTGTGTAATGTAATGTAATATTTGTATGCTTGTGTGTATCTGCGTGTATGTATCTAAGTACGAGTATGCATGTACATATGTATAGTGTGTGTGTGTGTATGTATGTATGTATGTATAGTGTGTGTGTGTGTGTGTGTATTATATATATATATATATATATGTGTGTGTGTGTGTATGTATGTATGTATAGTGTGTGTATATATGTATACGTATATGTGTGTGTGTGTATCTGTATGTACTGCATGCAAGCATGTTGGCCTACGTAACAGGAAATAGGGTAATCAGGCTGGAGGAAATATCGTTGGGGGAAGGTTTAGTTTCTAGTGGTTCAAGCAACCTTACCGCGGCCTCAGATAATCAATTTTCACTGCGATGCAAGGAAGCAGCTGTGAGGTATATAGTCTTGATGGATTCGGAATTGATGGGCGGTGTCTTCTTTCAGTAAATGATTTTACAAGACTTTTCATTATCATGGTTTCTTGTCGTCTCTAAAACATAAATAAATTGTTTAGGTAGCAATAATACTGGAATATTAATTAATCTTCCGCCTCAGAGGAGTTAAATGGACTGGAGGCAATATGGTTCTGTGGAGCGTGTATTAAATTGATGTTGCAAAAGTGAATGAAGTATTAATTGCTATTCAGAAATACGGAAGTCTTTCTTCTAACAGTGTTTTGCAATTTGCCCAAATGAATGTATCGTTTTAGAATGGAGGAGATTGATAATTTTCTTGTTTGAAGTGTACATTTGTATCCTCTCTCGAGAACCGCACATTTCTATGAATATCTGTACGTGCTTTTACTGCCCATTCGTTACTTGCAATATTTGATTTTATATTATATGATATAATCGTTTCATTGCCCAGCACTTTAGTCTGTAATAAATAAGTATCAGATAACACAGCTGTGTATGTGTGCTGTAATGTAATTAGCGCAGCTTATCCATACTTAACCTGACAAACCATATGCTGTGTACTTGTATCGTGTTTAGAACGTAATGAAAATGTTACATGATAGGTGAGGACGACCAGGGGCAACGAATAGACTACGATTTTAGACGAGGCAATGATGACTTATTTCAAGGCAGACTGTTAAGTATTCCGCTAGAGGAACTCTTCTGGAACTCCTTGACAATGAGGGCACGTGGCACTACGTCTCTACAACTGTCCGGAACGGCTAACGTAGCGACACACCGTTCCATCTCAGAAGACCCGAATTCTAAACATTACCCAGAACAGTCGATAATGTAGCCTGTGTTCAAACCGTACACCGCTGGAATGACAGTATAGTGCGTTGCCCACTCGTTGACGATGGACTGAAGATTACTGAAGAATAAAAAAACCAACTAGATGCCACTTATTATTTTATTGTACTGCTTATAGGTTCAACATGTTTCGGGCATTACTATGCCCGAAACATGTTGTGCCTCTAAGAAGTACAATAAAATAATAAATGCCATCTAGTTGGTTTTTTATTCTTCAGTTATCACAATGAAGCACGGTTCAGTAAACATCGGACTGAAGATTATTGTTATATTTGCGGCTAATGGCGAGCAAAGAAGCTTCTGCGTGCTTTGTAAACCCTGAAATGGAATTATTTTGAAGCTGTCCATTCCGTACATTCTGTGCAGTTTCATACTGGCTACGACACAAGACACATCACAAGCACAGGGTGTGTCCGCGCCTCATATAACGTACGTTCATAATGTAAAGTCCTTAACTATGTTTATGACTCGGAACCTAATAGTCTAATTGTCATGGCTTATAGCTGTCGGTTCTTTACATATACCGTATGTTTACAGGACCCACTCCACTTCGAATTGTAATACACACTACCGAACGGTACTATATATTGCCACGCAAGGAGAAGCTTCTACGGCTAAACGCAACATCAGTAATTTCTAATGTATATACATCTAATTTAACGATATAAGAAATGTTAATGTTAACACTAATTAATTTTTTTTTTGCATTTGCACCTTTTATAACTAATTAACGTCAGCGACGTAGTTGCTTCAGACCGAAGAACCTATAAATAACAGTTTCGCATTAACATTAGGTTTCTAATAAATGCCAATGTGTTCTCCCAGAAGATGGTGTGCACTTGCACCGAAACATGTTGGAGATGCTGATTTGAAGTTTGTACCGTGGTGCTGATAAGTCCTTAGCCCGACCGGGAAAGAAACAACCTGCGCCTGTCAAAAGTGTGATGGGGAGAGGAATGGATTGATTTGGCTAGGGTAGGGACAGGTGGTGGAATCTTGTGAATGTGGTAATGAACCTCCAAGTTCCATAAAATGCGGGAAATGTAGCTTGTTTCCTTCCTGGTCGGGCTAAGGACTTATCAGCACCCGGGGTATTAGTTAAGATCGTGCAATTATTTGGTACTTTAAACTTTGTACTGAAGTTTAACTAATGAGGTGTGGGCAGAGGACGAAGAAGTTTGGCCATTTTATCGAACCTCGGACTTCGACTCGAAGATATTCCGTTTTTGGAGCAGACTGCAACGTTGCTGAGCGCGCCATGTGGCTTTCGAAGTTACCGTCCAGCTTCGCGTTAATCGCGCGGCCAAGGAATTTAAACGAGTTACACTGGAATTAGAAATTCGTCTTGTTCCCAACGTGGATGGATGCTTCTATGCTTTTATATTTTTGTTTGCAGTCTACCAAGCGAAGACGTGTCCTTATTACGATGTTGACAAATACGTAACATAATCTTTCTCCTTTGCCCGGGTGCCATATGGTAATGTATACATGAAAATTTAATGCACACACTCATGTGTGTTTCTTTGAAATCTAGGGCAAGTCTTCCGTGTTAATTTCACTTTCCAAGTACTGATTCTATTTCAGTAGTCTGATGTAGGTCTGTCAGATAGCCGAAGCTGGAGCCGCGGGAACAAGAACTAGATGGAAATTTATTGTCACCGGAGCCATGGTGACAAATTGATCTGACAGCTGTGTGCTTATTATGCAGTGGCTCTTCAAAGCGATTCATGAGGTCGGTTTTCTGATGTTAGATTTCTGAGATTCGCCTGACGTCCAGAAGGTGTACGAAGTCGGTTCTCTTCTTTGTGTCTAATGTTCCGCTAGCACCCTCAGTGAGTGATATGAAGATAAAGTTCAGAGTGTGGCGTGTCTATTTTCTATTTTGTGGCTCTGCGAAAGAAAGAGACCCTGTCTCTGGGTTCCTGAGTATTTTGTAGACATTTGTTGGGCCTCTTTCGACGAAGAAGCGTTTCGTCGCAAGGCATCTGTTTGCACACGACGATACAAAAACAAAATACACAAACATACTCGTACATTCATGCAGCGATTATGATTCGAACCCACAATTCCAATGTTCGGGCAACAGAGGATAGTACACGCGCGAGATCAGTTTTCGGTGATAACTTGTCGACCTTCTTTGTGGCAGTGAGACTCCGGTACATTGTCGTAAGGGTATAGTCTAACGTAACATTAGATGTCGTCTGCAGGTTGATACGTGTGCAGGCGGAATTTGTGTTTCCGAGTTATGATATTTGAAGCTATGTTCTGCGTAGAATATTTGAGGCCATGAGATAGACAAACAGCAGGAGAATTAAAACGTGCATCATATTTATGTTTGAAATTCCGGCCGGTGAAGCCAACCGAGGGACGACACGTGCATAGTATAATTGCGGATGTTGTGTAAGTGGGTTGGTTTTGATGTGCTGACTAGCAGTGGTGACGGTGCTTTGTTGTACGGATATCTTTATTTGTAACAACAGGAGATGAGTTGAACAGCCAGCATGTACGTCTGAAGGAAGGTCCTAAACCATTAGTTTATCCTACCTAGAGGATAGTTTTATTGTCATAGTACAGATCATAGACTTAGACTTGGCTTCGTAGGTTATTTACCGGAAGATTTCACTTTGGCGTCGAATTGCATGAAAGGTTGATAAGTATGGGGTAATAAAGACGGATGAGAGTAATCGAGTAAAGCCTGTTTTTAGATCAGTGCCTCAGCCAGATGTCTAAAAGATAAAAACAGCGAATAACCTGAAGACTCTCGTACCCCGATCAAGACTCGATTCCTGTATCTCCAAGATGCCTTACTGGTTGCTCGGTATTTATTCCCACTATTTTCAGTCTCGAATAAAAGTAGGTGAATTACCCATGGTTGCTATGTATAGTGTGACCTAAGACTGACGGAACGGTGGGCAGCAACTTTGGTAAGTCAAGTAGGGGAAGATTGTTGTCATGAGGCTTATGTCTTTCAGAACATGTTGGCCTTTATTTTATGACCTAGTATTGGAACTGCAAAATATGCCGCATTCAAGAGTGACATTCTAAAAAGGAAAAATGTGTAGGCCGTTGAAAAGTACGTACAGTAATGTTTATTTAAATTTATAAAATTGAACCATTTAATCAGCACACCAACTAATGCACATACATAAAGTTTTTTTACATTAAAACATTTAAAATCGCTCCAACATGTTTCGATCCTAAGATCATCTTCAGGGAGCTACGCGGTTCCTTGCTAAAGTCACATTTTTAAAAACAGCATGCTGCCACAGCACCCTGTTAATATAAGGAAATTAATCAGTGAGTGTTTTTAAAAATGAGACTTTAGCAAGGAACAGTGTAGCTCCCTGAAGATGATCTCAGGATCGAAACACGTTGGAGCGATTTTAAGTGTTTTAATGTGAAATTTTATGTACGTGCATTAGTTGGTGTGCTGATTAAATGACTCTACGAAATGCACGGTGCAACGATAAAGATGATTGTAAAAATGAAATTTTGTGTACAGCAAATTATGACGAACAGTAAAAAAATCTGATTGAAACAATTGTCAGTGTGTAGAGTGATGTAAAAGCTGGACTGATAGTGGCGATATTGTTGTAGTCACATGCATTGTGATCCTGCTTTAGTCTGTGTAGGTTTTTGTAGTCCGACACCCGCCAGCCCCCCCCCCCCCCCCTTTTTTCCTTGGGGGTGCCACACCCGAAAAATTAAACCGTGCCGTTTGACCCAGACCTGCCCCCCTCGTACAGTCCCATGCCATTATAACACACAAGTGAGGTCCTGCGAC
>Ga0131853_10005683_pt1 | contig 22510 bp, 9 predicted proteins | sample TergutLab28metaG_FD_92764 | JGI IMG/M metagenome (GOLD analysis project Ga0131853, IMG submission 92764) | Labiotermes labralis P1 segment gut microbial communities from Petit-Saut dam, French Guiana - Lab288 P1 (version 2) (version 2) | ecosystem: Host-associated > Arthropoda: Insects >...
ATCAATAACGACCACTGTTATATGTCACTGTATGTAGGTGACCGTGTGGTTTTCCAATTCTCTATATGTTTCGAGCAACCAAGTGCTCATCATCAGGAGAGTCAATTGTATCAATAACGACCACTGTTATATGTCACTGTATGTAGGTGACCGTGTGGTATTCCAATTCTCTATATGTTTCGAGCAACCAAGTTCTCATCATCAGGAGAGTCAATTGTATCAATAACGACCACTGGTATATGTCACTGTATGTAGGTAAACCTGCATACAGTGACATATACCAGTGGTCGTATTGATACAATTGACCCTCCTGATGATGAGCACTTGGTTGCTCGAAACATATAGAGAATTGATATAAACAAATATGGGAAAAACAATTGTGCGTCAAGTTGGTTATCTAAAAGGAAAGTGCCTTTTGTCGACAGTGCAGTTGAGCTAGCAGTAGTGCACGAGGAGAAATTTTCCGGTATCATCGCTGTCTTTTGTATGAATGGGCAGCCGTGTCAACCAATAAAATAATTAAAATAGGTCACAACGATTCCATTTCACTTGCTCCTCAGAACTTCATACACAGTCGTACAAATTTTCAACTCTCTATCAACTATGCACATGATAACCTGTGTTGAATATCCCAACAGTCGAGCAATTTGTTAACAATAAGCATGTCGGTACCCGTACGTATGAATGTCTTAAGGGACAGAGTAAGTGTATGTGTGAAGACAAGAGCAGCGTTATTTGAGTTAGTAGTTAACCTATTGACGGTCTTCAGACAGGACGATCGGAGTTCTCTCCCCACTAAGTTCTTGTTGTTTATTTTCACCACCAAGAACATCCTGTGGACAAAGAGGAATTTTGTCGACCATTGTGTAAAATGATCCTCCTGCAGAGGGATTCACTTCCTTTCAGTCCACACCACCATCGATAAATTTGGATTTACATATTTTCTATTGTAAGCTACATAATCGCCAACTACAAAGATTAAATTGCTTATTCCTTATACGCAAGGATCTAAGCCGTCAATACTGAGATTGTCGCAGAAGGGTAATAATTGCCTTACAGTATCGAGTGGAGACATTATATCTCTATTGCGTAATAGTGCTTCTAACACCAAAAACTAATTTCTCCGTCCGTTTTACAAGGTAGGCGTGTCACCAACATTGCCAAGCCAAGCCTAAAACATGTTTATAGTTTAGACCAGTCAGTCACAGTTAGCCTAGTTTCTGTGAGTTCCAGTTTTTGTCTTCAAATTAATTTTATTGGTTTACCTACGTGATCTTATGTCGGGGCTTCTAGAAGCACTGACTCTTCGATAGCCAAGAATTTCTCCAAAGGAGCAACGTGGCTTATTCCCGTACTTGTCGATCTTCTAGAATTATGGGCACAGGGCATTTGTTCCAGTTTGATATTCGACGACGAGGAAATCCCGTAAGGGAAACTGGAAACTTTGCCTGCAGACTCCGTCTTTCACTCGGAAGGTAGAGGCACACAATCCTGCGCACCTTATATTGTGTGTGTGCATGTGTGTGTGTGTTTGTTTGTATGTGTGTGTATGCGTGTGTGTATGTGTGCAGGAGTGTGTATGTGTATGTGTGTATGTGTGCATGTGTATGTGTGTGTGTTTATGCGGTGTGTGTATATGTATGTGGTGTGTGTATGAATCATTTTAAGTGCATATTGTATGTGTCAGGCGTGACGATTTCTTAACAGTAAATAAAACGCTTATATGAACACATCTTCCCGGATGCAACAAGGTGTTCTTTTCGAATTCATCCTTTTTTTATCCTCAACCACACATAACCCGAAGATACTCTCAGGTTCTGTTTCTAGCAACAGAAGCCATCTGTCGAAATACCTTATCGACGGTACAGAGATTTTGGTATAATTTGGCGGGTGGGGGGGTTAGAAGGAAATACGAAGGACATTACATCATTTCTATAGTAAAACCAACTAGATGCACCAGTGTATCAAATTTATTTCATTTTGGAATGACACTCTACATGTTTCGGACGGTCTTCCCGCCCATCATCAGGAGTTCAAAACTGTACATACTGCAACCAAACAGACAGCAGTATCTGTTTGTCAAATGCCATGGCTGTTGCAGTATGTACAGTCTTGAACTCCTGATGATGGACGGAAAGACCGTCCGAAACATGTAGAGCTTCATTTCAAAATAAAATAAATTTGATACTTTGGTGCATCTGGTTGGTTTTACTATAGGAATAATATTACGATGCGCGGCCATATGAACGTCAAATAAGAAATTACATCAGTCTGAAGTAACTGTACAATCTTTCCGCAAGTAGACATGTTGTCATTCAACTGGAACTCAACGGTATCACCCTCAAAAATATCTTAAACCTATTTTAACCTCTTTATTTTGCAAGAAAAGAAAGTCCCTGATCCTGCAACGTCCTTTCTAGTCTCTCAACTTTGTACGTTCTGAATCTATCAACAGATATCGTGCAACTCTTCCCACTTGTGGACAAGCCTCCTCTTTACTGTCATGTTCTGCTGTCAGTTATGGCAATATGACAGCGACACAACATTTGAGATAGAAGAAAGACTTTGCGTTGCGTTTGTTGTCATAGAGCATTGATTGTACGCGGTGTAACACCGCTACGACGTGACGTTGACGTTTATCTTCTTGTTTGAGATCCAAACTCTAGTGACAACACATGTAAAGTCTTACGAATAGATAGATAATGAACGTATCTAAGAATTATTTACAAACAGCTTTTATGCACTTTCAATTTCTAAGGTTATATTGAAGAAATACAACAATAGGCTGATGGTCCTTTTTTTTACCAACTTGATGCACGAATTCTTTATTTTAACACATTTATTAATTCCTCTACATGTTTCGAGCACTATTATGTTCATCTTCTGGAGGACAATTGTATTAACCTTTAGACGCCTAACGTCAACTATAGTTGACGTACCACACCGCTAACCTCCAACGTTGCATTTTATATATTTATTCAACAAATATAGGTACCGAACATTTTAAACATGGTGTATACTGTCCGTTTTTTTCTCTTCAAAATTCAGTTTGTTTCATAATTCTAACGTATTTGGTTCCTGTATTATTCACATTTTATATACAGGGTGCGCTAAAATTAAAAAAAGTAATTCTGGCGCCAATAGATTAATACAGCGTCTGGTATCGTCACTCTCTTTGGGTGACTGTTCAGTACACAGGTTGCGAGAGGAATCTAGTAGTCTGTGTACTGAACAGTCACCTAAACAGAATAATGATACCAGATGCTGTACTAATACAATTGTTCTCCTGAAGATGAGCACAGTAGTGCTCGAAACATGTACAGGAATGTAATAAATGTATTAAAGAAAGAATTTGTGCATCAAGTTGGTAAAAAACGCTATCATTATATTAGGATGCACGGTCAACAAAATGTAAAAAAAAAAAAAACAATAATACATGCAGATGTCTGAATAACTAATGGTGAAAATTATTTATACACACTGGTCACAATATATGTGAAAATTAATCTGAACCTCTTTCTAAGCTGACAAAATTAATTGGAAGGACAGTAGATTAAGTATTATTTATATTAAGACCTTTGTTTATTTGTATGTGTGTGTGTGTGTGTGTGTGTTTGTGTAGATGGCCCTGTGATTCTAGGCCCATTTCCTACCACATGAATTAGCCCTTTCATTAGAGCAATTTCGTACCAACTACAAATCCGGACCCTCCCATGCTCTCTCATCACCACCCATTGGGTGCGTCACAGCTGGATGTTGCCAATTTCGTAATAATGCACGGTACGAATATGAAGAATGAATTAGTAGTCTGACTAGCCTTCCGTGCAATACATTGTGCAGTTACGGTTTACATGAGGAATGCTGGTTGGAAATAGAAATGTTAAAACTGGCGGTTACTTTAAACTTTCCATCAGTCAACTGACTTCTGATACTAAAGAAATTTCTGTTTCCTAAAAACAGTTTACATCAAGAAGCAGGGACCTGGTTTGAAACTGACTTATGGGAACGTCCCCACTTGGCAGTCAGTATAAAGCCACCAATATTAATTTATCCTATCCATCTTAGGTGTGGAATTAATTAGTTGATTAGAAGATGGGTGAGTTAGGATATTTTCCAAATAAGGAGAAGTTTTCACCGGATACTTTCCAATTCTTGTACTTAAATAAATCGATAAGATATTAATAGAGGCGGAAACAGCGATAAATTCCTTCCTGCTTGACTCTGGATTCCTAAATTCTTCCCACCAGCATGCTGGGGAATCGCGTTATGCACAACAGCGTCTGTGGAATTCCCATTTCCAGCCGAGCACGTTCATGGAAGCTTGCGGCGAACATCTTGGCTGGGGAATTGCTTCACACGCTCCAGCTGATAAAACACTTCCGCGAAAGAGGGTGTTCCCGTTTCGGAGCTGAACCAAAGCTACTTATGGATTCGATTATTAGTTGTCAAGAATTATAATTCCAAAAACCTTAGCTCAAGAAAAAGCGTAGTGAAATACACACCAGTGTTAATTGCCAAATACTGTACATGTCGGCTCTTACGCTCCGACATGTTTCTACTACCTAATTGGGTGAACGTCAGAGAGCTATACTGTTTATAACCACACTAACAGCCTATCATATGTCAGTAAATGGTAATCATACATACGTCAGCATTATACAATAATCAGTTGATTTGCAAGCTTACTAAAAATAATTCAGATTAGAATTGATGTAGTGCAACATAACAAAGAGAACTGCGCTGTTCTGGATTATTACGCAGCGAGTAAAACTAATTTCTTACCGACGCTTCAGGACAAGCTAACGGTCCCATCCTCAGGGTTCAAGAATCCAAGAGAAAGCCTGAACCCCAAAGATGGGACCGATATATTGTCGCGAAACGTCGATAAGAAATTATCACTTCTCGGTGTGTAATGACCCAGAAGAAGACAGTTCTCAGCTACTTCGCGGCGGAAGCCTGATATCGCGAATATTAAAATATCAAATATAAGAATGTAAAAACCGTCTCCAAATTTTTTTTTTTTTTGACATTTTGCTCACCGTGCATCTCAGTATATTTATTTCAGTATTTAAACCAACTTTATGTACAAATTTTTTTTCACAATAAGTTTTATTTCACGCCTCTACATGTTTCGAGCACATGTGCTCGAAACATGTAAAGGCATGAAATAAAACTTACTGTGAAATAAATTTTGTGCATCAAGTTGGTTAAATACTGAGATAAATGTCTCCAAACGTTTTTCAGTATCAGATATCTCCTGTTGTTTGAGCGGAGACCCAAGAGTTCTGCACCACAGAAAATTATGACGTCTGTCCACTATTAAGGAATTTCCTGACGTTTCGAATGTTTAATGACTTAATTTTGATCCCGAAAGGAAAGACGGGAGGTCATTGAGAGGATTAATTTGGAAGGGAGAGTAGTGAACTGTTGTGATGACGGTAATGAACTTACTGGTTCCACAAAATACACTCATTCACTAGGTAGCCTCTCTTGCTTCACGTCTGTGTCCTCTTCCAAACGGCGGTATCAAGACAGTGCGTTCGAATGCTTCTCCTTTAAAATCGCAGCATCTTCTCTATTCGCCCAGTTCATCCAGCAGCCGGATGCGTCGTCTTCTTCTTATGTAGTCGAAGAAGTATTGACTTTCCAGGACTGTTCTCTCGGCTTAGTTATTTTTCCAATAAGAAATTCTTATTATACAAGCCAACGAGATGCACAATTTCTCAAATTTATTTGATAAAGTATTCTAAATATTTCGGAAAGTTCCACTGTCCATCATCAGGAGTATCTCAACACTGTACACACACAATAGGTATTTGTCGTGCTAGTTCTGTTGACTGTCTGCTAGCGTTGTCAGTTCGATCCTGACCACGCTAGCAGATACCAACAGAACTAGCATGACAAATACCTATTGCGTGTATACAGTGTTGAGATACTCCTGATGATGGACAGTGGACCTGTCCGAAATGTGTAGAGTACTTTATCAAATAAATGTGAGAAACAGTGCATCTCGTTGGCTTTTGTTATAAGAATATATCACGATGTACGGTCCTCTGAGTGTCAAATACCAATAAGAAATATCAGTGTGTTACAAGTGTTACATTATGTTACAAGTGTGTATACAGTTGGGTATGCTACAACGAACGCCATGGAATACAATCGGCCGACGTAGCACGCGCGTGCGCATGACGTGTCGGGCCTTTCCTCTTTGATTAGAGCGTCAGTAATCATCTTTGTTATCGTTTGTAATTTTCAGTTTTCAGTTTGGTTCAGCTATCTGCTTGTTTGTGCTGTGTACAAAAGTTAAATACATTAATTTTACACTTGTGTTTTTGATTTTGTATTATATTTTTCCTGTTTAAATGGTTGTGTTTGATGGTAACTTTGCTCTAGGCTGTCGGCGTGGAACGCATTACCGCTAAATACACATATTTCTATGTGCGCTAGAACGAACAGATGCTATAACGAAAGAGGTTCTACAACCAATTACGTTCCTTCTAGCATACCCCACTGTATCTGCTTGTTCTCTTCTTGTGTTACATATAGCCGAAAAGGTACTGGTGTGCAGTCGGCTCCATTAGCATTTCGTAGCCACCGTGAGATTACAGCTGCCCACTTGCTATGTAGTCTAACTCTTCCCCAACCACCTAGTAGCTTATCAGAGGGTGTCCCCTGTAATTACGTGTGTTGTATCGCAGGAAATTGAACCTGACCTTTCTTGCAACTTCGAGTTATGTCATTTTTGCGCTACGGAAACAGAGTTCTATAGCGACTTCAGTAAACTGTTTTGATGTAACATGTAAATTCTACATTAACATTTATGTTACTCTGTAATTACGTTAAATATATAGAGAGTATAAAACTACGCACAAAATGGACAAAGTTATGCGTATTTTATACGCTTTCTTCATCATCAAAGAAATTTATATACCCATATTCGTGTTGCTCCTTTATCTCCTCGCCTTTTCAGCTTATTTAGATGGAAATATTCTTGTGCTGGATGAAAGGAAATGGACGAAAGTGTAAATGCATGGATTACTAGCCTGGGGAATACCCTTAAATGACCCACGAAGTATTTTAATGCGTTGTTTCCAAATTACATTAGTGCCCATTCCGCACACAGAGTTTTATTTTTTGGGGGGGAAACTTAACAATAATTGGACCTTTTTAAACTGTCACCACGTAACAGCGCGTCATCAGGTTGCAGACGGAGGAACGGCCTCCAATATGGTGGGTAGCTGCGAATATATTGAATAAGCAGTCGCGGATAGCCGACAATTGGTGATCCTCCAGCTTGGGGGTTGGGCGTGGTGCTAACAAATCTCTCGCCTTTAAAACGTGTCTTGATATATGATATGTTACTATATGATATGATATGATATATGATATGATGTATATGATATGATATGATTGATGTGATACGATATGATATGATATTTATTTAACCGCAATTGGGTTGACACCCGGTGGCAGCATCACACGACACTTTTACAACAAACAATACACACAATACATATATATGATATATGATATGATATGTGATATAATGTGATATATATGATATGATTTATATGATATATGATATGATAAGATATGTTATGATACGATATGATAAGATATATGATATAATATAATATATGATATGATATATAATGTTAACTGTAATTGGGTTGACACCCGGTGACAGTAGTACAGTACACATTTACACACAAACAGTGCATAGAACAACGCAATTAACAACAATAACAACACAATTAGCAACCTAATTGGAAAGAGTGCGGGTCGTGCCCCGTCTTGTTACGAAATATTCAAACAGAATGCCTCGGACCTGGACTGATACTTCTATACGAACTAAGCAGTCGAAAAAGGGATATGAGATTTGGTACTTGATATGTTAGTAGCCTGTTTAGGGCACGTACAGTTACAGCAGCAGCCAGGGAACTGGCAAGATGTAAATTGGATTTAGTGGGTGTGCAGGAGGTCAGGTGGGACAAAGGGGGCACAGTAAGTGCAGGGGATTATAATTTTTTAGAAGCACTATCTTATTTAATTTAAAGAAATAAGTTGGGCTAAAATTAGGAAATATATCGTGTGCCACTACACAAAATTACATTATAAAAATTTATAGGCTATAATTTCATTAACTTCAACATAAAACTCGGTCCGTTAACCACTTAGAACTTCGCGAGTAAGAAACCTGTACAGCTTATCTATAAATCGAGACAGGTTTATATATTCACTTTATTATTGTTAGCGAGGGAAGTTTGTTAAGATAGGCCTAACCTTCGAAACGTAATTGACCACATTATACATCTCGCAAACTCTGACTTAGGTCTTAAGTAACGATTTGAAGGTTTATCGTAAAGTCCGTCTTCTGCAATCCGTTCTAAGAAAGATAAGGAGTTATTCTAGTGGTCACATTTTTATATTGTCGCCGTTAACTGCATTATTTCGCCTCTATAATTGGGCTACATTAGAGATATTGCTTGAATCCTAAACGGTAAACATTCTTAAGATATTCTAAAATAAGTCATCCCGTTGTGTTATTAACAATGTAACTTATTTATTGTAATCTTACAATATGTCTACCGTCAACACAACAACATTAGAATTAATGTATTATTGCAACATGTTTCGACTCAGGAGAGTCATCGTCAGGCTGATTATTTTAGAACCATTAATACATTACACACTTTACAGTATTATACATGTAACTTTTTGCATTAGGGATCCCATATGCATTACAATTGTGTGAGTAGAAACCTGGTTTTATTAGTTGTTTAGATAAGAGTAGACCATGCGCAGCTGTGGGTGTGGTTATAATTCTTAAGATAAAATGTTTATTCTTTTTAGTTTCTACGGATGTACTTAATACGATTCCAAATTTAGTGGATTTCGGGAAACAAGAGATGGTAAGCAACCATCACGAATGTGGGAATCCGTCTTTAAATCAAAAACATCTATTTGGTTTAAAGAACTTATGAAACACCCGTTAGCAAAATTACAAAATAATGTCGCGGTGCACAAAACAAAATAAAGAAACATTAAATTAATCTATCACACTTGATGAAAAACAGAGCTGGACTGAGCTGAGAACGATCTCCGCGACTGCAGGATGTTGGGTTCAGTCCTATTCATAGTGAAGTTCCGACAAATGGCATTGAATGGTGTGATCACGTAAGGTCGGAATGGTCATCACGAATATCGAGACTGTACTGTACGTAGACGTATAAATCATCGGCAGTAATATTTAAAAAATTCTTCAGGTTTCGAGCTAACCAGTGCCTGAGGGGTGTAGCTGGGCCACCCTTTATCAGGGGGTCATAAATATAAAAACCTGGTCCTTTCAGTTTGGGGGTTGGGCACGGGGCTAACAACAGCCTCTCCTAGTGAAACATCACGTGTCTCGAAACCCAAAGAACAAGAGCCAAAGCTCGGATACTGTGCAGTAAAAGGTAGAGATAAAGTGACCCCGTTACAGGCCCGGTGTGGCCCAGAGGGTGGCTAGAGGTATAGCTCTACTCTTACATGACCGCAGCAATAGAAGGGTGTGAGTGGTCAGCAGCACGTCCCGGCCGCACTTTACCCCCGGGAAAGACCCGGTACTCATTTTACAGGAGGCTGGTTGGGCCCCAGGGCCGGACTGGACGGGCGGAAAATCTCGTCCTCACCGGGATTCGATCCCGGACCGTCCAGCCCGTAGTCAGTCGCTATACCGACTGAGCTACCGAGCCCACACAGTGCAGTTAAGCCTTAGAAAAGAAAGAAAACCGTTAAAATTAAGAACTGATATCACACCTCCCAGTTGCATGACGGCTAATCCGGCAAAGATGGGTTTGGAGCCTGCACTGTGTTGCATATGTTCCACATCTGTCAGTGGACATGTCTAAGGTGACACCTGAATATCAGAGGAGAAAATTAATCTACAGGCATTTTACTACAAGTTGTAATCATTCCTTAGGGTTTTTTCGGTCCCCGGTATTTTTATATTAGCAGATATGCACCAATTCACTTTCTATTTGTCACACACGGCTCGTTATTTTACACACGTGTACCAAATACATAACATTTTTCTCATTATATTGTGTAAAACGTTTATCGAACTTTGCCACTGTATTTCAAAATGTACTTAACACCCTAAGCACAATGTGTCATCCCCGTTGTGCTTAGTGGGACAATAAGGAGAGGGTTTCCAATTAGTCAAAACACAACTAAGTATTTTAGATGTTGTCATTTTAATCTGACAACATTTTTCGGCCCCTGCTGTGGGCCATCTTCAGGTAACAAAAGTATTTATTCGAGGAAACTATACAGTATAAGTCATAAAATATATCAATCTAAAATTCAACGAACTCTCTTTGTTGTTCAATATTCTAATGCTGTTCATGACTAGGTTAAGATCTGGATATATCATAAACATAACAATAAAATAGTCATTATTTACAGTAGGTACTTAAACTGGAGTAGCAGATTAGTTAAACATTGTCACTGTAGCTTCAGGATGTGTATGATTTTACTAATCTACTACAAGAGTTTTTTTAAATACCTACTGTAAATAATGACTATCATATTGTTATGTTTTATGATATATCCAGATACTAACCTAGTCATGAACAGCATTAGAATATTGAACAACAACGAGAGTTCGTTGAATTTCAGATTGACATGTTTTATGAATTATACTGTATAGTTTCTTCGAATATATATCTTAGTGAACTGAAGCTGGCCCAGAGCAAGGGCCGAAACATGTGGTCAGGTTAAAATAATAACATCTAGCTAACTTAATTGTGTTTTGACTCATTGAAAACCCTCTCCTTATTGTCTAAGCATAAAAGTTTACATTACTTCAAAGTTCAACGTTGTTTGTGCAACAAAATTCCATCCATCTATTAAGTCACGACACTCAAGCTGTCCTCTCCTGATTTCAGGTACATGGCCATTATGAATCCACTGCGCCAGCGAATGGGACGCCGTATGACGCTGTGTATAGCGCTGGGCATCTGGGTGCTGAGCATTGCACTGTCGCTGCCACATCTGCTGTTTTTTACCACGTACGTACACGTGTTCTCGGATGGTGGATATCGGGTTGTCTGTTACGCAGAATGGCCGGATGGTTCGAGTACCCAGAGCTACCAGGAGTACATGTAAGTGCTAGTCGCTGTATCGAGTACTGTTGCTGTTAGACGTCTGGTATATTCATAGATTGTAACAAGGCGGACAGTGGATGTAGCATGTAACTTCGGGACGCATTCGCGTGAACACTGCTGCTGTCTAAAATTAATAAGTGTTACATGTTCTGAGTTTGTGTCTGTAGCCTTAGATATCTGGCATTAGATGCCCATGCGCCGTATTGCTGTCTACGGTTGTCTGGCTCTGCCACATGTTTCCACATTGTTTCTTAACCCTTATCCTGATAATGTGGAGAATAGTGTGAGATCCTGATAATGCCAGCAAATGGCAGATGGGATTAACCCGGCATTTAAAGGGTTAAGCGGCAGGAATTTTCGGAGGAAAGTTGTTGAATATAAAGTGAGTGTTTTGATTTTCCCTAACACATTTGTCTGAAACACTTCTCATTCTAAGAAGAAATGAGCGAGATATTATCATAAATGTACATAGGTCTTCAGATAAACTGCTCGTTCTTCTTGTCAGATTTTAATTATATTTGAATTTTCTTGACCTATTTTCGAAAAATAGTCAGATATCAAATTTCATGAAAATCCTTCCCGTGGAATCCGAGTTGTTCCATGCAGGCGGACGGACAGACAGACAGCCGTGACGAAGTTAATTGTCGCTTTTCGCAATTTTGAGAACGCGCCAAGTAAATAACGAATTAATTGTTACAAAATATTATTAAAATTAGTTCGTCTATTTTTTGTGTCTCGGGACTCAGTTTTACGATCCCACGACCTCAGAGAAAGAGAGCTTTTGTGTTGCTGGATTTCAGAAGCTTGTAGCAAATGTATAACAGCTTAAATTTATTCTTTCGAAATGTGTTTCTAAAAGTAACCTACTGTTATTTTCTGTGTTAGTGTCGTGTAGTAAGACAGGTTTTGACATTTGGTATTCATGTGTCCTTGCATCGTTAGTATGACTTTGTAATTACAACCAACAAGACGCAACTATTTTTGATTATTTATTTCTAAAACGCTCTACATGTTTCGGACGGTCCCTCCGCCCATCATCAGGAGCATATAACTGTACGTTCAGCTTCAGGTATTATCAACCAGGTATCGTGGATGAGACGGAACTGACTTAGTCAGTTCCATCTCATCCACGATACCAGCCTGCAGCGCTATTGTTTGGCAATACCTGAAGTTGAATGTACAATTATGTGCTTCTGATGATGGGCGAAGGGACCGCCCGAAACATGTAGAGCATTTTAAAAATAAATAATTAAAAATAGTTGCATCTTCTTGGTTGTAATTAAAAAATCAAAAAAGGGTTTTTTTACATCTTTTTTCCTACTTTTGTAACATTTGATGGGACACGCTGTGATACATTCGCTTTGGTAGCTCGTAAATTTAGGGCGAGTTTGTTGTGAAAGTAGGAAGTCATGTTTAATGTTCCCTTTAGCAACATTTTTCTTTTAGCGTAGCTGTGTTTCTGTTGTGAGCAGCAAGAAGGTGGAAAGGAGAGGAATTCATGTTTGTCATTCAGTGTTTAACATGAAAGTAAATTTCGAAGTACATTTTATATTCAGTATGACAGGTGGCATGCAAAATAAATAAAACTTTTAGAATATGGGTCTTTAAGTAACATGTCGAGAGGATGCAAGCTGTTTTGAATTGGCTAACAAACCGAAGTTAATATTACAGGGGTAGAAAGCTCGGCTTCAGTCATCACAACATTATTTGCCCACCATAATTGTCATTGTAATCGTCATCAAATGATCGAATTGGTTTGTAATTCTCTGTACATGTTACTATTGTGGTCCGGGATTGTGTTGTCAGTGTGGCAACTCGCCACGGACTAGGCGGTCATGCGTTCGAATCCCGGTGGTGGGAGATTTTAGGCACCCGTCCAGGATTGCCCTGCAGCCCATTGATCCTGCTACACCATCCGTACCGGTCATTTCCGGTCAAAAAGAGGCCGGGGCGTGGCGTTAACCACCCGCATGTATCTAGCGCTGCGGTTGAAGAAAGAGAAGAGCTGTAACCTTACTCCGCTTCAGGGTCTTCATGGCATGTTAAAGAGCAAATCTTACATTTACTTTAGGTGTTAATATTGACGCGAGCATTTAATGCTAGATTTCTTCTCCTGGGCTAGATTTACGTTTTTGCTTATCTTATTTATCGCATCTGTTACACTTTCTTATTCTATGGGGTAAATAATGATTATGATGGGGGCGTAGGATGAAGGGCAGTTGATCTAACGGACCCAGGTGACTGATTAAGTGCCTAAACACCTTTATATCTGAAGGTATGAAGGGATCCACATTCCTGACCTTCGTGTAAATTCTTCATAATTTTGAACACTGTAATATGATTTTTTTATTCCGACCAGTGCCCCATACACTGACATGGACCAAATAAAAATATATGCGGCCACACCGCTTAATGAAACACATCAATGTACAGGGTTATTCAAAATGATTGTCGGGGTCATACACAATACACTCCAGATGCAACCCCATGTGATTTATTTTCTATGGGGTTACGTCAAGGATCAGGTTTATGTTCCTCCTCTTCCCGCAAGTATCCTTAACTGGAAGTACAAATCAGAACCGCCATTGAAACCATCACCGCTGACATGCGGAACGAAATCGATTATCGTGTTGATGTTTGTAGAATCACTAAGGGTGAACATGTAGAGCACCTGTAAGGTATGTAACAAAGACTTGGAGTGTTGTTCTATTAAATAAAAAAACACATATACTGCTATCTCAAGTGTATTGTGTATGACAAGTTGTTAAAACCCCGACAATCATTTTGAATAACCCTGTATTTTAACTCATTTTAACAATTGTAACTTCAGCAAGGCTCATACAGTGTGCTCCCTGAGGATAGTGTTTTATACCGAAACATGTAAGAGCTTTTTAATGTCAATTTTAATGCAAATATAAATTTTTTTAAGAATATCCAATTGTACATCAGTTGGTGAAACAATTTTGATTATGTAGGATGGACAAATTCCATAATCTGAGTATTTCAAAATGTTCTACTTAGTACATTCGGATATAAAAGAAACTGCAGCTTAAAAATTTTGAGAAGAACATTAAAAATATAGTGGGGCTTGCGTACGTCCTTTATAAAGGAAACTATACGATTCGGTGAAGACTGAAGGACCAGTCGTGCCGCGAGACAGCAGAGCAAACTGAACATACGTGGAAATACTGGTTTTGTGAACCCACTGCTGGGAAAAAGAAAATCAGCTTGAATGGCTCGATAATGTGAAATATAATTCAGTCGACTAGTTTCTGAGGATGCTATCCCAAGTGAAGTGGGTGAGTGGCTGTTTCAAGTAACGGACTTTTGTATGAATAAGGTAATTACTTCTCAGTTTCCATCTAAGGATAGTATTTTTTATGACTTGAGTAACTACTGACGGTTGAAGGAGGCGTTTGCAAAGCTGTATTGGAGATGATGAACCATTTACATGGGTGTCAAGCGTGTCGTCTTCTGATGTCGGTTGGAGCAACTATTCCAGTGTACGATCTGTTAACATTGTGAGCCTCTTGAGCAGTATGTAGTTCAGAGAGTCATAATTACTTTTTGTAAGATATATCTGGTAGTTATTTTATGTACTCACTCCGAATACAGAGAGTATTACTAACTTATTACTTACTTACTTACTTACTTACTTACTTACTTACTTACTGACAAACTCCATGAAGTGGTAAAGGTAAAAGTTGAAGTGCACCCTTGTACAGGCACTGAGGCTCTGTACAGGCCGTACGGCCACAGGGGGTGTAGAGGTATAGCTCTACTCTTTCTTGACCACGGCACTAGAAGGGGGTGAATAGTCAACGTCACGCCCCGGCCACTTTTTACCCCCGGGAAAGATCAGGTACCCATTGTACAGGAGGCTGGGTGGGCCCCAAGACCGGTCTGAGGAGGCGGAAAATCTCGCCCCCACCGGGATTCGATCCCCGGACCATCCAGCCCGTAGCCAGTCACTATACCGACTGAGCTATCCCGGCCCACCCATGGAGTGGATTCTTCTTGAAAAGTTAACCGGCCCTCAGCCAGTCAAGAAATTCCCCACATTTTATGGAACCTGAAAGTACGCCACCGCATTCACAACAGCTTGCCAACCGCCACTATCCTGAACCGGACCAATGCAGCCCACGACTTTCCATCCCACTACTTGGAGTTCCGTTTTAATATTATCCTCCTATCTACAGCTAGATCTTACAAGTGGTATCTTTTCCTCAATCTTCCCGTCAAAACTCTGTATATACCTCTCCTGTCTCCCACACGTGCCGCATGCTCTGTCCATCTCATTTTTCGTGATTTGACCCCACGAATTTCATTTGGTGAGGGGCACAGACCAAAAATCTCCAGAAAAATGAACCTGCAAGAAAAATTTATAGCAGCGAAATGTACAAAGCGAAACTTACAATTTGTGTTACCCAAAGATTTCAAATTTTGTCCCTCTAAAAGTAACACATAAGCAACAAATTAAGAAAAATACTTGTAAAACGTGTATGGCATTGCCTCTTTAATTTTATTAGGCAGAATGAAGCAACGAAGACAGGTAGCTCTTAACTTTTGATGTTAGTCTGGCTCCAGAAGCACGAAGTTTACCTTCCCTAGACGCGTATGATGTAAGCTCTCTCTTGAGTACATCAATAAGTAGCTCTTCGCGTGGTTTCAAGCTTCTGCCGCGAAGTAGCTGAGAAATGTGCTCTTCTGGGTTATTACGCACCGAGTTGTGGTAAAAAAAATGACCTCTACCCACTGCGTAATAACCAAGAAGGGCACAGTTCTCAAGTTTCTCTTCTTTGAATCTCAATTTTTTTTCTTCTTCTTCTTTCTTCTTCTTCTTCTTCTTCTTCTTCTTCTGTACGAAATTTGGCTGTCATTGCAGGTCTCAATAGCGCAAACTGTAATGATGGATCCGTGTAATAAAAACCAACTTGATGCACTGTTTATCCTCAGCTTATTTTGTCAATCATCCTCTACATGTTTCGGGCATATTTTGAGGAAATAAACTGAGGATGAACAGTGCATCAAGTTGGTTTTTATTACACGGATATATGTTATGTTGCGAAGAGTCCCCTGCAGGGCACTCTTCGTAACATAACATTACACACCATGGCATGCTGCCACAATACCCTACTAGCACAACGAAGTTAATATATGACTGGTTTTAATGTGGCTTTTAATGTGACTTTAGCAAGGCAAAGAAATACAGCTCCCTGATGATGGTATTAGGACCGAAACATGTCGGAGCAGTTTTAGTGTTTTAATGTATAAATTTTATATAAGTGCATTAGTTGGTATAATAATTGAGTGACTCGACAACATGCACGGTGTAACAATGAAAACTGTACATGTTTCGGACATTTCTTCTGTCCATCACCAGGAGTTTTTTCACTGTACACTGAGCCAACGGATGCCTCCACCGACCGACAAGTTACTCTGGGTATCGATCCGAGGGCTGGCACTAATTTCTCCCAAGGTCCTTTGAGCGATCGAACTCTGATTTGCGGGGCGAGGCGGGGCCTTGTGGTAAATAGTCAGTATAATGCATAAGACACAAGAAATTTACCAAGTGAAATTATTATTAACTTTGACAAAGAATAAGATAAGCAAAAGGCAATTACAAATATGATGAAAGAATAGTAACATTGAAAACAAACATGACGTGCTGCGCCGATCGTAAAGGACGTAACAAATATAATCATACATGAATCATTGACTCGGCATCAGTCTGCCACTGGGAACAGCGTACAATAAATAAGAGAACAGCACAATTATAACAGTACAAACAACGCTCCGGCAGACACAGTACAGAATACTTTACATTCGCCGGTCAAAACATACATACGTAACAAAGAACACGATCGGCCAGCTTCAGCAGTCAACATGCCAAACATGACGTACATAAAATCCAGTGCGAACGACAAGACAATGCTTTATGAATTACAGACAAATAACGTAACCAAAACTTACGGGGCGGTTATACTGCACCAACCCCCTTGTTCCACGTATAGCGCTATGCAGACGTCGGGATATGTCCCGACTCACAAACACGAAAATTCATTTTGGAACAAAAGAGGCCAAGACAAACTTTACCTGCATACATGTCCCATGCGCCTGCGTAGCCCTACTGGGAACGATCAAAGACGAAGCTCCTGCTCCCGGGCGGCCCAATGGAGATGACTTGAAGTTCCGAAGAGTTGTCGTCAAGTGATTTACATCAAAGATACATCGTATAAAGAAAACTCGGGGTTGAACGCCCTCATCTTTCTCTTCCGCTCGGGCGGCCAATAGCCCGGATGATAGCCTCGGAGAAAGAAAAGGGGGAGGAAAGAACCAGTTATCCCTTGCCAGGGGCAAGGTCACGGCTTGACCTAGAGCCGGTAAAGCTCAACACACAACAGTGGTATATGTCAGCAAACCTTTATGACATATACCATTGCTGTGTGTACATTGGAAAAACTCCTGGTGATGAGCAGAAGAACTGTCCGAAACATGTAGAATTTTATTGCAAATTAAATTTGATAAATTAATGAATCTAGTTGGTTTTATTATAAGAATAAAAATATATATAATAATGGAATTCTCTTAACAATGTCCCATAGCGGACGTGAAAGCTTTTCCGTCGGTAATTTTTCGTTATAGCGGTACTTCCCTCACATGAGAGAGAATAATTTCCCTTTCCTTCAAATATCACGTGTGATAAGGAGTGATATATGAACTTGGTACGTCTTTGGTGTCTCCATGTTACGAAAAGAGCTTTCTCGTCTTTTACCTTGTTAAAGCAGACGTTGAGTTCATTTGGAACTACACATTATTAAAAGCAATATTTTCCTTCTTTGATGCAGGAACACTTTGTGTCTTTACATTATTCTTGTTAAATTTAGCTGTGCGCCTTTCTTGTTAGACCTGTTATTACAGTGTCCTAAAAATATTTCATATTTCTTTATTGCGAAAAAAATTTTTTACTTCGAACTAGAACAAGGACGCATGTTAATAGGCAAGGAAGTATTTCAAATTCTTTCATTCGAGTAACCTATTTATTTACGTTAAAAATTCAGATTTGATTCCTCTTTTAAGGCTTTTAGGGTAACTGAAAGATAGGGAGTCGATCCCAGTGACTGCGCGGTCTAAGGCGTAGGTCTGCGGCCGCTCGCCTGCTGAGATCGTGGGTTCGAATTCCACCGGGAGCATTGATGTTTGTCTGTTGTGAGTGTTGTGTGTTGTCAGGTAGAGGTCTCTGCGACGAGCTGATCACTCGTCCAGAGGAGTCATACCGACTGTGGTGCGTCGTTGTGTGTGATCTAGAAACCTCAAGAATGAGGAGGCCATGGCCTGCATTGGGCCCCAGTGCCAAAAAAAATAGATAGGGCTGTAATACGAAGAATAGTCGACGAAAAGAAAACGTGTTGCGCCGTGTCGACTGGTCAAGATTTACCAACAATTCGAAGGATTGTAACATCTTCTGCTGGGGGGTCAAGCAGTCCAAGAACTCACCCTGAGCTCTGGACCCACAAAACTCGAACCTACAGCATCATCGATAGGATAACCGCACGTGTGATTCAATACTGTGTCTGACATTTGAGTATGCCTTTTTGCGAGGTGCAGTCTACTCTGCTTCTCGTAAGATTTTAGGCATATTAAATTTTATGCTGCAAACTCCATAATTTCACGTGCTACGCTGTCGCTCTATGTACCGTATGTACCGTTAAGTTTTGTGATATTAGTCAAGGAAACTTGAGCATTGTCGTCACAAGGTACAAACACGTCAGTGTTTATTTCTTCCGGTAATTGTAAACCTCCGTAGAGATCTATCTGAGTCCCAATTTAGCTCGGGACCGTGGCGGGATATAACTCCCTTGAGACCAAGTAACGTCTATGGGGGTCTTCAAGATTTATTCCATCCTGCATGAAACACTCAGTACCTAAGAAGTGGCCAGGATTGCAGTGTGCAATACGTGTTAACATCCCCACTTCTCTGAAGCTATAAATACATGATGTAATTATAATTTGCATGGGCACTTTACTAGGCATGAGATGATGGAAAGAGTTTTACAATAATAATAATAATAATAATAATAATAATAATTATTATTATTATTATTAACTGCAATTGGGTTGTTACCCGGTGGCAGTGGTTATTTTACATGTATACAAAATATGAAATTGGTTACTAATAAATTCAAGTCGGGAGGGCTACATGAGAAGCATGTAGTGGCAACTTGGAATATTGGAACCATCTCAGCATTTGCTTTTAGGCACAGGGAAACCAAGAAAAACCTGTGTCGAGGTGGCCGGTCGCAGGACCTTCCGAATACTGACTTCTAGCCAGCATTACGGCATCTAAAGTAAAAACAGCAATACACACACAGTACAACAGATACACATAAGATGACAACACACAAACAAGACAACTACAACAATACACACGGCCAACCAACAACAATTACACACAAGAGAACTTAAAACTAGCAATAATACACCCGAACTAGCAACAATGCACTTTATGTTTATGAGAGAGAATTTTATAGTGAATGTAACAATTGGTTTGGGTGACACTGTAAAAAACAATAGTATTTCGATCACTGTAAATGTAAATATTTCTAAATTTACAGACAAGAATGTGTAGGTTGAACTACAGGGCAGTTCATGTAAGATTCGTATTCGAAAATGTGGCATCTGTTACAGGGTTTTCGACGCCCTCTCTATAAATTATATTCCAATAATTTTCCTTACTCTTGGGTCCGCCATCCTGAGGGTAGGGAGTCGGACCTTTATGAAGCGTCCGTTTCACAGAGACCTTTATTCTTTCAATAGAATAGTTAATGAAGCGTATTGACAAGACAGATCGTTTTAGCAATAACAATGCTGCTGAACCTCTCGTCTTGTTACAAGCTTGATGTGTAACGGTTTGTTGCTTCCTATAATTGGAGAGCGGATTTGATACCAACAAAGAAGCACTGATCTGAAATAAATGACGTCGAGGCAGAGCGTCTGCAAAGAACGGCTTACCTACGTATATGAATAGAGTTTGAGTTTTAGGTTCCTGTGACCGTGCATCGTGAGCAAGGTGTGAAGAGAGAGAAAACCAACAAGACGCAAAATCAAATGTTTATTATCACTTTTGTACCAACATGTTTCGGGCATCATTACGCCCATCTTCAGGAGAACAAAGACCTAAAAACACCTTTAAATTATTATACTGAAACCACTGATTAACGCTACCAAGATTAAAAAGAATTCAATACATACCCTGACCACCAAAATACTCTATCCAACCAGAATAAAAAAAAACTTGTAGCCCTATAACCAACCTCCAAAGGACTAAAAGAAACACCATAAGTAGAAAAAAAGTTATAAATCACATAGAACCAGAAAACGAGGAAGCGTTATAAAAATATACAGAAAACAATTTATCACCTAAAACACAACAAACAACGTAAGAATCTTCAAATAATAAGCCAAGCAAATTATAGAAGAAGTAGGACATCCTACAACGCAGCGCCCCACAACCGCTACCAACCACATCCAGCAGAACCAGCGCAGTACACCATATGCAGTAACACACGGTCTTTGTTCTCCTGAAGATGGGCGTAATGATGCCCGAAACATGTTGAGACAGAAGTTGATAATAAACATCTGATTTTTGTATCTTGTTGGTTTTCTCTCTCTTCACAGTTTGAGTGTTGCCTGATTTTTCAGTCTCATTGAAAGTGAACCCACCAGCGTCACTGAAACCTGATTGAGGCTGACAGGACCTAACAGCAGTTGGCAGCCGTTGCTTGAAACCACAGTAAGTTCCATAACTGACTTTGTCAGCTGCAAAAAGCGACAAGTTACAGTCTACTTTGTTTTTTGGTGCAGTGATGGCTTTATGTCTTATTTTTCAAGAAGTTGAGAAATCATGTTCTCGCCTTTCCTTCCAATACAAAATTTTATTCAGTGTTTACGGTACTCTTCCCTGTTTTTCCATGAACTTTGGGATGTACATTATAAAGATTTTCTGAGTTTGGGGGGATTGAAAAGGAATTAGAAAGAAACCCATTATTTGTACGCCCATTTTTCCACGCCTACGTGTGCATTTTTCGCGTATTTTATAACTTTAGCGGATTTCCTGATTTTAACACCTTTTATGACGTACACCTGATCTATATATATATATACACACACAAAATGTGTGCTTTGGTCCTGACACTTCCAGCGCTTTCTTAATTAAACGTTACAATGTAAGTCCAATTAAATGCCCACAGTAAACCGGAAAAACAACTTATATGAAAATCTGAATATTTCAGTTACATGAAATGTTCATCACGTTCAAATATTTTGTGGGATTTAATCTTCGTAGAGATTTCACGCTAAGTCCCCGCGTCGATCACGAATTCAAATAAATCGAAAGATACTTAAGTCTAAATCGGTAGGTTATCCACCAACCGGTTTTTTTTTTCCCGGGCGACGTACTGACTCTAAAGTGGAAAATGAACATCGTGTTTCTCTTCTTTAAAATGATGCAATGCCCGGCAGTCTTACCGCAGAATGACAACAAATCTTCTCTCAGTCTGCGAGGGGATGTGAGGCGGACAGTCGCCAGGTCTAGACAGTCGTACACGTGGAACTTGTGAACTGAAATAGCTGGTACTTCATAGTTTGCTATTGTGGCATGGATTATGTCTCAAATGTTTATACAGGCCTTTCGGTATGTGTGAGAGACTCGAAGTTCAGGCGTTACAAACTCTTCATATAGTGCTATAAATACAACATTTTTCTTAGTATGTTTATTTCTTTTCTCTACATGTTTCGGACGACTATGTTCCCATCATCAGGAGAAACAACTGTGTTTATGAGACACTTGGTACTTGTTATTCTGAGTGGATGACTGTTTGGTATGCAGGGTGGAATGAATACCAAGTACCAAATGTTGCATTAATACAGTTATTTCTCCTGATGATGGGCACACAGTCGCCCGAAACATATAGAGAAAAGATATAAACATACTAAGAAAAATTGTGCACCAAGATGACTTTATTTATAAGATTATACAAGGATGCACAGTCAACAAAATATGAAATTACAAAATTCCAAGTTCATATCTTTAGATATACCTGGCAACATTTACAATGAAACGACTAGATATACGATAGTTTGAACATAAATATAGAATAAATCATTATTACTTTGTAATACATTTCTGTAATCTTGCCGGTTGTTTTGTATGGGTGTGAAGCTTGGTCGCTGACATTGCAGGAGGAAAGGAAGCTGAGAGTGTTTGAGAACATGGTGTTGAGGAGAATATTTGGACCTAGGAGGGACGAGGTAACGGGGGAATGGAGGAGACTGCATAACGAGGAGCTAAGTGATCTGTACTC
>Ga0131853_10005686_pt1 | contig 22509 bp, 19 predicted proteins | sample TergutLab28metaG_FD_92764 | JGI IMG/M metagenome (GOLD analysis project Ga0131853, IMG submission 92764) | Labiotermes labralis P1 segment gut microbial communities from Petit-Saut dam, French Guiana - Lab288 P1 (version 2) (version 2) | ecosystem: Host-associated > Arthropoda: Insects >...
CACCGTAACTTTAGTTAATTATTTAAAAAATAACAACTTATTAGAAAAAGCCGAAGGAGTGGCTTACATTGCTACTTTGGTAGACAACGCTCCGTCATCGGCTTATTTAAAGCAATATGCCGAAATTATCGCCGAACTGGCCTTAAGGCGGCGGCTAATTAACATTGCCGGTAAAATTGATAGCAGCGCCCGCGATGAAGGCAAAAAAATTGATGAAATCCTTGAAGATATTGACAAAGCTTTATATGGCCTTAACCGTAAATTAAACGATTATAAACCTTCGTCAGAGCTTGTTAAGGCCACCATCAACACCTTAGAAGAACGCAAAAACAGTAAAGCTTTGTACACCGGTATCCCCAGCCGTTTTACCCGCTTAGATGACATGTTAAGCGGCCTGCAAAATGCCGAAATGATTGTGATTGGAGCGCGCCCAAGTATGGGCAAGACGGCTTTTGCTCTGTCTATCCTCGATAACATTGTAACCCGGCAAAACGATGAAGTTATCGCCGCCGGCTTTTTTAGCCTCGAGATGAACGGCGAGCTGCTGGTGCAGCGGCTTATTGCCTCACGCGCCCGTATCGATGGCAACCGTCTTAAACGGCCTAACCTGCTCTCCACCAAAGACTGGGCGGCGATGGACGATACCGCCTCGTTACTTTACGAAGCTCCCATTTTCTTTGAGGATACACCCAATATCTCCCTTAACAATCTACGCAGCCAAGCCCGGCGTATGAAAGCTAAAGAGAATATTAAAATACTTTTTATCGATTATTTAGGACTTATCACCGTTGAAGAACGTACTTTGCCGCGCCATGAGCAAATGTCGCTGGTAAGCCGCAGCATTAAAGGACTGGCGCGCGAGCTTAATATCCCCATTGTCGTAATGGCACAGCTTAGGCGCGATGCCGAAGGTAATGAGCCCGGCTTGGCCGATATTCGCGACTCGGGCAGTATCGAACAAGATGCCGATGTGGTAATGTTTTTACATCGTCAACGTCCTAAAGGTGATGAAGAAAGTTCATCTGAAGAACTGTTGGAGACACAGCTGATTGTGGCTAAAAACCGTAATGGCCCGGTAGGCACAATTAGGTTGGCCTTTACACCGCGTTTTGTGCGTTTTGACAACCTAGAAAGAGATTAACTATGCTTAGCTTTAACGAGGCCAATAAATTATTGGTTAAAGCCGGCTTAGCCTTACCGCAGGAAACGGTGCAAAAACTTATTTTACACGCCGAAGAGGTAGAAAAGTACGGGCAGCTATTAGGTTTAACCAAAGCCAGCGGCCGCGAGTTATGGCTAAAGCACACTATAGATAGTCTATTAGCCTTAAATTTTATCGACGGTTTAAACCCACAAACTATCTTAGATGTAGGCAGCGGAGCCGGCTTTCCGGGCTTACCATTGGCCATAACCCGCCCAAACATACAATTTACTCTAGCCGAACGCAAGCAAAAAAGGTTAAGTTTTTTGCAGGGAACTATCGCTTTACTCAATATTGCAAATACAAAATTAATAGATGATATTTACAATTTTAACGGAAAAGTTGATGTCATTACCTTTAGAGCCTTTAGCCCTATCACTTTAAAGTTGGTAGATAGCCTTAAACCTTATTGTAAGCAGTTAGTAGCCTATACTGGCCGCTTAACTACCGCCGGCGAGCAGGCCCAAAGCCTTCACAAGGCCGGCTTTACAGCTAACACCGTTCCTTTAATTACCACGAATGAAGAACGAACTTTATTGTGGGTAAACTTTTAAAGAAAAAAGGTACTTAACGTACCTTTTATTTTTCCATTAACCTCTTAATGGTAGCTAAAGTTTGCACCTCTAAGCTTGGCTTATTTTTACCATTACGCAGAGGTTTAAACATACGCCTTTGTTTGTAACTTTCATCTTTCCTGCGGTGTTTAGACATAATAATTCCCCTTTAAACCAGCCAACTGTCGGATTCGAACCGACCACCCACGGATTACAAATCCGTAGCTCTACCAAATGAGCTAAGTTGGCTTGTCTTTTTAAGCATATTAAGCTATTATCGGGGTTATGTCAAGGGCTAGTACAAAAATTTGGCTAACCGGCGCCAATGGCTTACTGGCTAAAGCCCTTAAAACCGAGTTAAGCGATTATCCTCTTCTCACCACCACGCATAAAGAGCTGGATATTTGCCATATTAATAAATCTAAAAATTTTATTACCAATAATAAAATAAATATAATTATAAACTGCGCCGCCTTTACCCAAGTGGATAAAGCCGAACAGCAGCCGCAGTCGGCTTATGCCATTAACAGTTATGCCGTTAAAAATTTAGCTTCATTAATGGCGCAGCAAGGAGGAAAGATTATCCACTTTAGCACCGATTACCTCTTTGACGGTCTAAAAGAACAGCCTTACAATGAAACCGATAGGCCTAAACCGTTAAATATTTATGGCCATAGCAAGTTACTAGGCGAGCGCTATTTGCATAAAATTTGCCCAAATTCGGTAACTATCCGTACCTCGTGGTTATATGGCGATGGTGGCAATTCTTTTGTGCATAAAATTTTAAAGCAATTAGACAAACCGCAGATTAACGTGGTGGCCAATCAGCTGGGCAGCCCTACTTACGCTAATTCGCTCGCTAAAGTTATTCCTTATCTTTTAGAGAGTAATTTAAGCGGTATTTTTCATTATAGCGCTTTTGGCACCACATCGTGGTATAACTATGCCTGCGAGATTATGAAGCTAACGTCCCCTAACCAGCTTTACAAATTAACTCCTATTAACGGCAGGCAACTAACGCAAGCAAAGCGTCCTTTTTGTAGTGTTTTAGATAAGAAGAAAATTTTAAAAACTTTACCGATTAAAATTAACGATTGGCAAAGTGAGCTTACTGCTTTTTTAAAAGCGGCCAAGCTTTATCCTTAGCGCTAACTATCGGCCGGCTTAGCGGCCAATTAATAGCCAAAGCCGGGTCGTTGTAGTAAATGCCGGCCTCTGCTTCGGGGTTATAGTAATTGCCGCACTTATAATAAATTATGGCATCTTCTAAAGCCGCATAACCATGCGCAAAACCGGCCGGCACATAAATAGCTTCGCCGGGCTGCAAATAAACGCTATAAACTTTACCGTAATAAAAACTATCGGCCCTTAAATCTATCGCCGCATCAAAGATATGACCGGCCAGTAAAAAAATTAATTTACTTTGGGCATAAGGCGGCAATTGGTAATGCAAACCTCGTAGAACATTTTTGTAGCTTTGGGCATAATTATCCTGTACAAAGGTATCAATTATGCCGATATGAGCAAAGGTATTAGCACGGTATAATTCAGCAAACAAACCACGCTCATCGAGGTGCTGTATATTTTTTATTAACTTTAAGGCGCCATCTTCATTAATATTGACAACGTTCATCTATTCGTGAGCAAGTTCGTTCAGCTTAGCCTCTACCTCACCTAACCTTTCAGTTAGTTTTTCAAGGCTCTTCTCAATGCGTCTCTTCTCGGCTTCAAGCCGTTTTAAATTTTCTTCCGGTTTAACTTTATGCTCACGGATAAAACTGCGCGCCTCATCTTGGCTTTTGCCCTCTTGCAGCATTTCTTCCACAAACTGCCTCTGCTCGGGGTCTTTTAAGCCGGAGGCAATTTTCATATTATCAAAACCGATTTTGGGGTCAATGTCTAAGGCAAAAACCTTCATAATCGATTTAGCTTGCCCGCGCTGCATAGTAAGCACCCGCTCGACATAATCTTCAAAACTGGTTTGGTGGCGCTGACATAAATCGAGAGCTTCAATTAACAAACGGCCAAAATCTTTCATTAAATTGCCGTTCTTAGCTAAATATTGCTCTTTAATTTTTTTAGTAAGCTCCACAAATTCGTGCTCGCTATCAAAAATATTTTTATAAAGTTTAATTTCTTCAGCTTTATTTAAAAGACCATGCAAAATAGTACGATAGGCAATGGTATGGGCGCGTTTAGCGCTTGGCCGCTCGTAATTTGGACTGTTAAAATGCACATGGTGAGCATATTCGTGAATAGCGGTGTACAACAAACTATTGTCGTCTTTAAAATTTAAATTATGAATTAATATTTCCATAGTTTCCGGCTTGTAAAGGCCATTCACTTTTTGACTGGTTTTACCAGAAAAAATAACACTAAACTCCGGCACATTGCTCTCTAAGCTTAATAAAGCTTGCTTAACATCGTTCTGATTCATTAAGTCCCCAAATTATATTTAATTTGCATATTAATTATTTCGTCTATCATCGAATGCGTAGCCAACGAAACATTGATAAATTCTACGGCTAGTTCTTTTTCGTCGTTACCTTCTTTTACACGCAAAATTTTAACATCTACATAAAATTGAAATTTACTTTCCGGCGTATTAAATTTTACAAATAACGACACCATTTCGTTTTGCTCAAAACTCTCGCTGGCCGCACAAGTTAAATAGGCCCCGCCGGCCGAAATATTTAATATTTTAGCCTCGATATTTTTACGGCCGTTCTTACGTGATATACGCAGCTCCAGCGGCCAATCAACCCGCTTAAAGGTACGTAAAACCCCTTTAGCTTCCTCTAAAACATGGGTTATATCCTCAAGGGTGTTGGCGTTTTTAATGCTAAGTTTACGCGCTACCTCTTCGTTTTGCCAATAAATTACCGGTAAGGCCGGGTTTAGTTTATACAAAGCCGAAGCTACGGCGCTAATTTCATCGAGGCTGCCGGAAATTATTAAAGCAAAGGTGGCCTCTTGCTGGTCGATAAAAAAACTAAAAACATCGTTACGGTGCTGCAACTGATGGCAGCTATAAGGTAAATTAGCTAACTCTTTGGTTTGCTCGCTTAAAAATTTTTTCTCAAAATCAACTATCCCAACGGCTTTATAATTTTTAACCATTATAACCTCCTTACATAAAAGCAAACTCCAACAACAAAGCGCTATAACGTACCGTTAAATCGCCGGCATGGGCGGTTTCGGCACGCTGCCATACTTCATCACTAGGGTCTCCCCATAACCAACTGGGCAGCCAAACACCTTCATCGTTCATAGTCTCCAACAAATAAGAAAGACTTGCCTCGACATGGCCGGCTAAATCGCGATACAAAAAGGCGTTTTTACTGGGAGCAAAGATGACCGGTAAATCACCAAACTCTTCCCAATCTTCCACTTCTAACGAAATATTTTGTAAAGCTTTGCGCCTTAATTCTTCGCGCAGCTGCTCTTGCACAAGCGGCGGAACATTTTCATAAAAATACAAATAAGCTAAAAGCTCTTTAGAGGATAAATGCTCGGCCTTAAGTAAATAATCAACTGCCAGCTTGGTAAGTTCCTCGAGTTTTTCAAAATTAACTTTGTATTTATAAAAACCGCCCAATATTTCTACTGTAGGCACGGCCCAGCTTATCGCCATACTACCGTCTAACCAAGTAGAGTTTTCGTGCTGCATTTCTTCTTCGGGTAACGGCCGCCAGCCTTTGTAATTATCGTCATAACTATTTCTATAATAGTTAAAAGCTTTAAAGGCCATAGCGTTTGTATCTACCTTTATTTCTTCCATAATCCTAAAGGCTACCGCAGTACTACGCGGGTTAGAAAGGGCATAAACCATTTCCGGGTCTAGGCCGCGCCCAAAACCGCCATCACTATTTTGATATTTCTCCAGCTCGGCCAGCACCCGCTTACCGGTTTCATCACCCAACAGATAATTAAACCTAAGTAAATCTAAATTACGCCCTTTAGTTTGCAAATAATTACGTGTTTTTTCACGGGTATTTTCAACAAACATATATCCTCCCCATTAAAAGAAGCTAATCGAATCGTCTTCTTCAATATTAGTAACACTTACCGCCTCATCTTCGGCTTGCCCGGCATTTTGTTCAGCTTCAGATTGTTGCTGATAAATATTGTTTAACAGCTGCTTTTCATCATCGCGCTTATTTTCGGCCAGCAAGGTAAAGTAATTGGCCCCTTGCTTAATCATCGTAGCAATGTTATGATTTTTAGCCACCGCCTCACCGGCAGCGTTGGTTCTTTCTACTATTTCGCTGTTATCTTGCTCTACTTTATCCACCATTTTGCGCAGTTCAACGTCGGTTTTATTTAATTGGTCAATTATCTCGTAAGTTTTAGAGCCCGATTCGCGCATTTCTTCGGAACGCGTTTTTATCTGCATTGTAATACCATTGATACTGCTTAACGAATTAACAATTTCTTTACTGCCGCTATTTTGCTCAAAAAGAGCCTCTTTTACCACCGTTACCCGCCCGGTAAATTCATCGATAATTTGATGGATAGAGCCAAAACTTTCATCAACGGCTACTTGCGCTGTGGTAATCCGCTCGATAACCGAAAGGGTATCTTTTAAATTTTCATCGCTTATTTTCATTTGGTCCGACGAACTTTGGGCTAAATTGCGAATTTCGCTGGCCACAACGGCAAACCCCTTACCCAACTCACCGGCGTGAGCGGCCTCGATGGCGGCATTCATCGCTAGTAAATTGGTGCGGGCGGCAATATCGGCAATTATTTTATTGGTATTAATTAAGGCGGTCGATTTTTCTAAAATATCTTTAATAAATTTATTAGATTCTACTACGGCTTCGCGGCCCACATCGTCGGCCTTTTTAAGCAAGAGCATTGTTTTATTTACTTCGTCCATGTTACCATCAATGCTTCTGATGTTGGCGGCCAGTTCTTCTACCGCTACCGAAGACTGCGAAATATTGATAGTTTGCTCTTCTATCAATTTTACTACCGTATTAATACGATCGGCCGTTTCTTCTATATGTTCTTTGGCGGTGCCCTTTAAAGCGCTTTGCTTTTGGATAGCCGTGCGCATAGCATCGATACTGTTACTAATAATCATAACTTTATCTTTAGTAACCGCAACCGCCTTGCCGCTGGCCACACTATTGGCTTGCAGCTGAGTAGCGCCATCTTGCAAAGCCCCCAAAATAATACTTACCTGATTATCCACCTGCATTAAACGCTCATTTAACCGGTTTAACTCGTAAATAAATAATTTTTTATCGTTATACTCCGAAAAATCGCCTTCACTCATCGCTTCGCACTGCCTAACAACGGCATCAAGCGGTTTAAGCAAATAACGTTTAAGCACAAAAATTAAAGCAGTTGCTATAACTATAATAGAAAAGACAAAAAATAAGTTAGCCATCGTGGAACGGGCCACAAAATCGGAGGTATCTCCTACACTTATTAAAATAGCCCCTAAAGTTTGCAGCCGCTGCCCGGCAAAATATTGCCCGCTGCGCACAAAGTAAGAAACATGGCTGCCGGTAATATTAAAGATAGAACTTATATTGTCTTCGCTCAGCGCTCCAAGCGGATTTTCGCCCGGTGCATTAGAGCCCATTATCCCTCTGGTACTAGCATTAAAAAGATAGGTACGCCCGCTGGGGCTGGCTTGCTCGCCGGTATTTAATAACACAAAAAGGCTATTATAGTTAATAACGGCATGCAAAACGCCAACCAGCTGCCCCAGTACAAAAACGGGAGCCACAACGGCTTGCTCCAGCTGGCCGCTATTGGGATTAACATAAGGGGGAGTAACCATAGTAGAGGTAGACGGAGGCGTCCGCCTAGAAAAAGCCCCGTACCAAAAGGCGCCGTCATGGTTAAACCCCGGCGGCATAACTGGAGAGGCGCTGCTTACAAAGTAACGCGGATTATCGGTTCCCTGCAAAGCCGTTTCGACATAAGTAAAAGAAGCAATTAGCTCGCCGGTGCTGGATTGTAAAAAGGGCCTGATATTTTCGGTTTGTAAAGCCGGTATGGCCCTAGCTACCGCATCGGTTAACGCTATACCCCTATCAACAAAAGAATTTATATGGCTGGCAAAAACCCTAACGTGGCTTTCGGCGCTAACTTGCATATTTTGATTAATTAAATCTTGCTGCCTAAAAACCATTGCTAAAAACACCAATAAAATAACAACAACAGTAATTATAACCAGCGAAGTTAGCCTAACAGTTAAACCTTTCATATAAACTTCCTTAACCAACCATTTAAATAAATAATACTTTAAACTTATCGGCAAAAATTGGCATTATATGTATTAATGAAAGACAAAAAGCTAGCAAATTAACGGTAAAATGCCTAACTACTTTATACTAGATTGCCACCGGTGAGGATTGAACTCACGACACATGGATTTTCAGTCCATTGCTCTACCAACTGAGCTACAGCGGCTACAAAAGATAGTTTAGCCCAAACAGCCCGGTTGTGTCAAGATATTTTTAAAAAAAAGTTGCTTATTGTTTTAGGGAGGTTACTTGCCATTTGTGTCTTAATATGCTATGCTAACGGCTAATCTATGTCTTTAAAAACTTTAGTTATTTTTACCAATATCTTATTTGCTGTCATCATAGCCTCGTTATTTAGCGTACCGGTTATTTTACACTTATACACCGGGCTGTTTATTTCTTCTTTATTAACGATAAATTTTATTAGCCTAGCTTTTTTGCTGCCCTTTATAGTGGCCGTTAATCTTTATTTTTACCGTTACCGCACCTTTTTAGCTTTGCTTTTAAAAGAAGATTGGCAAACCCTTTATTTGTTTTTAACCGATACCCTGCTTAAACAGCAAAAAGTAAAGTTTTCTTACATAAAACATTATTTTTATACCGCCATTTATCTTAATGCTAATATAGAGCTTGCCGGCCTAGAGCAAGTTATCAGCCAAAAGCAACCTAAACTTTTAGCTAAAGTGGCTTACTTATTAACTCCCTTTTACCTTAGCCAAAGCGAGGCCGAACAAGCCGCTTGGTTTGCTAAAGTTACCCCTTTAAAATGTAAACATGCCGGCTATATTAGCTGGTGTTATGCCTTTTATTTAGTTAGTATTAAAGAATTAACCCAAGCCGAAGCTATACTTACTCCCCTATTGTTAAATAAGCAAAGCAAAGATATTGTTAAATTGATGGCGGCTTTTTTATTGGCCGGCTGCAATTATAACAATGAGCAAGCAGCGGCCGTTAAAACCGATTTAAAAAAACTAACCAAATTAGAATGGGATATTTTAATTACCAAAAAACTTAAAAAAGGCTATTTACAACTTTTTATGCTGCGCCCTTTTATTAATAGCGCTTTAAATTGGCTATACAGTAACTAACCCCATCATAAATTACCCGCCCAAAGTTTTTACCTTACTGAATTTTATAGCTTTAATCACCGATTAATAATAAACAGCTATGAAAAAAATTTTAGTAATTGTTTTGCTACTATCAACTTTAAAGGTACAAGCCGCCATTTTAATTTATGGGGTAATTAACCCCAACCCTACGGTGCGCGATTTTGAAGGCTATAATATTATAGAAGAAGTTTTTATGTCGGCTTTGTTTGAGCAAAATATTGTAAGCTTTAACGAACGTGATGGCCGGGCTAACTTTTACCTAGAAAATGCCCTGTATTCGGCCCGTTTAATGGGTACGTCTTTGGTTATTGTGTGGCAATTAAACGCGCATGTTTTAAGCGGCGCTCTTTACACGGCAGATGGGGCTAAACTGGCCGAAATAACCACCGAAGCGGCTAACCCTAGCCCCCATAACTTAACTTTAGCGGCTAATCAGGCTATTAACTATTTAATTAACAACCTGCCTTAAAAAGGAATACTAATGCGAAAGATTTACTTACTTTTTTTATTAATGTCTTTATCTTTTCCTCTTTTGGCTAATATCCCCAGTACGGTGTATCGGGGGACTTCCCAGCTTTTTACCGAACTTTACGAAGGGAAACCCGAAAGTGATGAGCTTTTTTTTGCTAAAGGCAGCTTCCCCGTAGGTACTATTATCGAGCTTAGGCGGCAAACGGCGGCCGGCGCTCTTATCGCGAACTTAATTATAACCGAAACCATCGATTTAGGCCCTTACACCTTTATCATTTCGCCGCAGGCGAGTAATTATTTGGGAATAAACCTAAGCCGCAGAACTAATATTCATCGCTTTGACGGCAGAGAGATACGGCTTTATTCCTCTTTATTTACCTCAGATTTTTTTACGGATAACGTCATCTTACCCGGTAACGAAACGCCGCCTCCGCCGCCGCCATCGCTGCCGTTCACTTTTTTTGACCCCTATATTGATGACCTCATTCCTTTAATTAGTGCGGTGGAAGATGCAAGATATTTACTGCCGTTAGATGATTATATCGATGAGCTGGTGCCGCTAACACCCGGCCTAGATTTTGATGACTTTGACGATTATATTGATGGCTTAATCCCACTAATCCCTCTGGAAAGTTTTGACGACTTAGATGATTACAGTGATAACTTAATCCCTTTAACGGTTATTGATAACTTTGACGGCCTTGACGATTATACCGATGGCTTAATCCCGCTAATCCCTCTGGAAAGTTTTGACGACTTAGATGATTACAGTGATAACTTAATCCCTTTAACGGTTATTGATAACTTTGACGGCCTTGATGACTATCTTGATGGGTTAACTCCGCTAATCCCTCTGGAAAGTTTTGACGACTTAGATGATTATAGCGACAACCTCATACCTTTAACGGTTATTGATAACTTTGACGGCCTTGATGACTATCTTGATGGGTTAACTCCGCTAATCCCTCTGGAAAGTTTTGACGACTTAGATGATTACAGTGATAACCTCATACCATTAACGGCTATCGAGGACTTTGACGGCCTTGATGATTATGCCGATGGTTTAATCCCGTTAATCCCCCTGGAAAGTTTTGACAACCTTGACGATTACAGTGATAACCTCATACCATTAACGGCTATCGAGGACTTTGACGACTTAGGTAGTTATATCGATGAGCTAATACCGCTAACGCCTGCGGATAACTTTGACGGCCTTGACGATTATGCCGATGGCTTAATCCCGCTAATCCCTCTGGAAAGTTTTGACGACTTAGATGATTACAGCGACAACCTTATACCATTAACGGCTATTGATAACTTTGACGGCCTTGATGACTATCTTGATGGGTTAACTCCGTTACTGCCGGTTGACGATTTAGGCGGCCTATCTAACTACTACGATAATTTAATACCGTTGCAGCCCTACGATGACTTTGACGACTTCGATTTTTATAACGATGGGTTAATGCCTTTAATACCTATCGATGATTTTGACGACCTTGATGATTATCTTGATAGATTAACGCCGCTGCCGCCTATGGACGATTTAGATGGCCTTGACGGTTACCTTGATGACCTAACGCCGCTGCCGCCTATCGATGATTTAAATGGCCTGCCTAATTACTATGACGATTTGCTGCCGTTATTACCTTACGACGATTTTGATGACTTTGGCGACTATAACGATAATTTAATCCCCTTACCGCCTACACCATGGTTACCCGACCTAAGCGACAGTGTTGAAGGTGGTTTAGACTCGGCCGAAAACCGCCCGGCTATCGACGATAGTTTACCTAGCTTAGCCGATTTCTTAGACGATTTTGATTACTTTATCGATGACGCCATACCGCTGCCGTTACCGCCTCCGCCGGTAGAGCCTAGCGTTACGCCGCCAACCACCCAAGCCACCGGCGGCCTAACCGACCAAGTGCTTAACTCGGCGGCCTTTAGGACTTTATCGGCAGCCGACCAAGCTTTACTGCGCAGCCATCTTAGCGATAGCTTAACGGAGGATTTCAATTATATTCAATTAACTGCCTCCAGCGATTTAAACAATTTAATGACCGCTCTAAGACAGGTAGCCTCCGTGATGCCCGATGTTACCGTACAGCCTGTTATCGGCAGCGATGGCAATATCCACTATCGTTTACTTACCGGCAGTTACTTTGTTGATGAATTAGGTGTGCTGGCGGCCCGTGCCCGCCAGCTTGGCTTTAGAGATTTTGCCCTTTTAAGGTAACAATTACATATGCAAATAATTAAAGCTAAAGTTATGGGTTATTGCACAGGGGTAAAACTAGCCATTAATAAGGCCGAAGCGGCCTTACGGGAAGGGCCGGTTTACTCACTGGGGGCGCTTATCCACAATAAAGCCGAAATGGAGCGGCTTAAATTACTAGGCTTAAAAGTAATTAACGCTAACGAAGTACCGCCGGCCGGCGCTACGGCTATGGTTAGGGCGCATGGGTTACACCCCCAAAAACGGCAAGAACTATTGGCTGCCGGTGTTACCTTAATAGATGCCACCTGCCCTTTTGTGCTTAATAATCAACACACTTTGCAAAGTTATAACACTAACGGCTACTTTGCCATTATCATCGGCCAAAAGGAACACGCCGAAATTACGGCTTTAGTGGGCTTTAGCCATAACTATGTGGTTATTTCTACAGTAACAGAGGCCGAACAATTAGTTACTTTGGCCCCAAAGATTGTCGTTATGGCGCAAACCACCTTTGATAAAACAAACTACGAGCACATTAAGGAAGTTTTAGCTAACCGTTACACTCTTGAAGCGCCGCCGTCTATCTGCCCGGCTCCTCTTAGCCGCTTAAAAGCTCTCGAGGAGTTATCTCCTTTGGCAGAGGCTTTAGTTATTATCGGCGATAAAGATAGTGCTAACAGTTTAACTTTATGCAATAAAGCTTTGTCTTTAAACAAAAATAGTTTTCTTGTAGAAAAGGAATCAGATTTTGACAAAATATTTTTAAAAAATTATCACACTATTGGGTTAGCCGCTAGCGCCAGCAGCCCCAGTTGGCTAATTAATAACCTAGAACTTTTTTTACAGGAGGATTAACTATGAAAGTTACCTACAATGGCCTAACCATTACCGACGAAGAAACCACCATTCAGAGGGTTTACGAACTGCTTACCGCCGAACTTAGCAACGCTAATGTAACCTTTAGCACTATCGAAAAAGCCATACAAAGCTCACTTTGCGTTTCGGTGTACGATGGCAAAGATTTAGTTGGTTTTGTGCGTGTTATCAGCGACTACAGCGCCGTAAGCATTATCCTTGATGCGGTGATAGACCCCAAATACCGCTCACGCGGCGTTGGCCGCAAACTTTTTGAGTTTGTACATAATCACCCGCGCCTAAGGCACACCGCTAAGGTGTTATGGACTAACAACGGCGAAAAATTTTTTACCGCACTTGGTTATGTCCCGTTAAGCGGTACTTTATTAAGTCTTAAATAACGATTAACGCTACAGGGAAAAAATGGATAAGCAATTACAAGAAAAAATTGATTATTATCTAAAACACGAAAGTTATCAAAAATTTAAAGATGAAATAATAACTTTACTTAAAGATGATAATTCAAATGAATTAAATGACCGCTTTTACCGCGAATTAGAGTTTGGTACCGCCGGCCTGCGCGGTAAAATTGCCGGCGGCTTAAACCGCATAAATAATTTTGTCATAACTAAAACAACACAAGGTATCGCTCATTATTTACTTAAAAATAACCCGCAAGCTAAGGTGGTTATTGGCTACGACCCGCGCCACTACAGCCGGCAGTTTGCTCAGCTTACGGCCGCTATTTTGGCGCAAAATGGGTTGCAACCTTACCTTTTTAAAAATATTTGCCCTACACCGGCCCTTGCTTTGGCTACCGTCCACTATGGGGCCGCTTTAGGCATAATGCTTACCGCCAGCCATAACCCGCCGGAATATAATGGCTATAAAGTTTTTGCCGCCGATGGCAGCCAGATAGTAAGCCCCATCGATAAAGAAATTTTAAGCGAAATTGAGCGGGTAACTATGCCGCAGCCGGCAAATTATGATAGTTTAGTAGCCCAAAATTTAATTAAATTAATTGATAACGATTTTGATGAGCTTTATTTTAATATGGCCCTTAATATCGTTGATAGAGATATTTTTACACAAAGCAAAAATTTCAAGGCTGTTTATTCGGCTTTGCATGGGGCGGGAGCACCTTACGTGGAAGAGCTTTTTAAGCGGCTTAACAGCCCGCTTATCGTGGTGCCCGAGCAAAACGCAGGTGATGGCAACTTTCCTACCGTAAGTTACCCTAATCCCGAAGATGAAAGCGCCCTTAAATTAGCTCTCAATCTTGCTAAAAAAGAAGCGGCCAATTTAGTGCTGGCCACCGACCCCGATGCCGATAGATTAGCCATAGCTTACCGCACGAAAGATAACGACTATGCCGTTTTAAACGGCCATCAGGCAGGAGCTTTACTGGCCAATTATCTGTTATTTAAAGCCGGTAAACAAGGTATAGATAGACAAAATATCTTTATCGTAAAATCTATCGTTACCGGCGAACTGGAACAAAAAGTGGCTTTAAGTTACGGCGCCGCCTGTTATAGCGCCTTAACCGGCTTTAAATGGCTGGCACAGACTATGCGTGAGCAAAACGCACAAGGGAAACATTTTATTTTAGCCAACGAAGAGGCCATTGGTTACCTTGTGCACAGCGCTTTTAAAGATAAAGATGGCATTACTGCCGCTTTAATTGCTTACGAAATGGCCCTTTATTACCAGCTGGCCGGCAAAACTTTAGGTGATGTGTTGGAAGAGTTATATCAAAAATTTGGTTATTATGCCGATTGGCAGATTAGCCAAAATTACGAAGGCGAGGCCGGTCTTAAAATAATGCAAGACATTATGACTAAGCTGCGGCAGCAAGGGTTATCTTATATCGGTGCACAAAAAGTAATGCAAAGTTACGATTATTTAACCGGCGCCCTTAACGATAACGGCCAAATTACCGCCCTTAACTATGCCAAAAGTAACGTTTTACAATTTGTTACCGAAAACGGCAGCCGCCTTTCGGTACGGCCAAGCGGGACGGAACCAAAAATTAAATTTTATCTTTCGGCCGTCGTTAGCCCTTACAACGAGACAAAAGACAAATTAAAAGCAGATATTTTTTTAGATGATGTTAAAAAATTAATAGCTAATTTATAAAATTAAGAGTAAATTATTAAATTTTAAGGAGAAATTTATGAGAGTTTTAGCAATCAACGGCAGCCCGCATAGTGATGGCTCCACCTATAATGCCATTAAGTTGGTAACCAATCAATTAGAGGCCGAAGGAATTAGCAGCGAAGTGCTGCATATCGGTACCAAACCCATTAGCGGCTGTCTTGCCTGTGGTTTTTGTAGTAAGCAAGCCGAACCCAAGTGCGCCATCAACGGTGATAGTGTCAACGAAGCGATGGCCAAAGCTAAGGAAGCCGACGGCATTATTATTGCCTCACCGGTGCATTTTTCTGGGATTGCCGGCACCATGAAGTGCTTTTTAGATAGATTCTTTTACGCCGGTGTAAGCAATTTGTGGTACAAAGTTGGTTTTGCGCTCTGCGCCGTGCGCCGCAGCGGCGGGGTAACCACCTTCGACCAATTAAACCACTATCTTGCTTACGGTAATATGGCCATTGCCGGCGGCCAATATTGGCCGGTGATTCACGGCCTAAAAGATGATGAAGTGCTGCAAGATGCCGAAGGAGTACAAAACCTTAAACGTGCCGGCAGTAATATGGCTTGGTTAATTAAAAACTTACAAGACACCACTCCGCCGGCCTTTAACGAGCAAAGAATATTTACTAACTTTATTAGATAATTAAAAGTTGAGAACCAAGAGTTGAGAATTAAAATATCGTTTAGGTACGTAATTCTTGGCTCTCAACTAAAAATTAAAGTTTAGCTAAATTATCCACAGCCTCTTGGTTGTTAGGGTCGGTACCGTAATGCCTATCTTGGTCCATTAAGCTAATTTGCTCCATATCGTCATCGTTAAGGCTAAAATCAAATACCTCAAAGTTTTCTTTAATGCGGCTAGCCGTTTGCGATTTAGGAATAACATTAACCCCGCGCTGGATATTCCACCTTAACATCACTTGAGCGTTACTTTTACCATATTTATCGCCGATAGCTTTAATGGCCTCGTTGGTAAGCAAATCACTTTTGGCTTGCCCCAGCGGCCCCCAAGCTTGCATCACAATCCCTTTAGCGGCTAAATATTGCCTATAACTTTCTTGCTGCAAATAAGGGTGGCACTCTACTTGGTTAATCACCGGCACTTCGCTACTATTATGCAGCAGGTGGTCAAGGTGGCTTTTGGTAAAGTTACTTACCCCAATGGCACGCATCTTTTTTTGGCGATAAAGCTCTTCTAATTTGTGCCAAGCTTCAAGGTAACCATCAACCGGCCAGTGGATTAAATACAAATCGACATAATCTAGCTCCAGCTTATCCAGCGATTCTTGATAGGCCTCTGCCACCCTCCCCTGAACAATATCGCGCGACCATAGTTTAGTGGTAATAAATAAATCTTCGCGTTTTAAACCGCTTTTTTTAATGGCGCTGCCTACGGCCTCTTCGTTGCGGTAAACCGTTGCCGTATCCAGCATACGGTAACCCGTTTGCAAAGCCGTTAAAGCGGCTTCTTCGGCATTTATATCTTTATCAAGCTTAAATAAGCCAAAGCCCAATATCGGTATAGTTACGCCGTTGTGAAAGGTTTGATTTATCATCATTTGCTCCTTAAAATAAAATTTATTTAATTATATTGTGAGGTAAAATGATAGTTTTGGCAAGAGGTTTTTCATAAAAAATGTACAGAGTTTACTCCATAAACAGATAATTAATCGCTTCATCGGCCGTTTCAAAAGGTTTAATCTCTAATTCTTTCAGCACTTCGGCAGGAATATCCTCTATATCGCGCTGATTGCGGCTGGCAATTAAAATGGTTTTATAGTGGTGGCGATGAGCGGCCAAGCTTTTTTCCTTAAGGCCGCCAATCGGCAGCAGTTGGCCCGAAAGGGTAAGTTCACCGGTCATTGCTACATCATCGCGCATTTTTTTACCGGAGATAGCCGAGTACAAAGCGCTGGCAATGGTAATACCGGCGCTGGGGCCATCTTTAGGAACGGCGCCTTCCGGAGCGTGGATATGCACATCTTTACCCTTAAAAAATTCGGCGTCAAAGCCCTCTTTTTCCATATAGCCTTTAATAAAGCTGTAAGCAATATGGGCGCTTTCTTTCATTACCTCACCCAGTTTACCGGTTAAATCCAACTTGCCGCTGCCGGCCACCAAATGCGCCTCGATGGGCAAAGCCACGCCGCCGCGTTCCGTCCACGCCAGCCCCATCGCCATACCCACGTGCAACGAAATTTTTTCTTCGGTAAATTTAATTTTTCCCAGTAAATCAAATAACTTATCCTTATCAATATCTTTATTAATAACTATAGCGTTAGGTTCATCTAATTGCTCTAATTCGGCACGTATAAGTTTGCGTACCATACGGCCGGTCTCGCGCTCCAGCTCGCGCACGCCGCTTTCTTTAGTGTAACTGCGGATAAGACCGTAAATAGCCTCATCACTTAAATTAATCGTAGAGCCCTCTAAGCCGTTTTCTTTAAGCTGTTTCGGCAGTAAAAAACGTTTAATAATTTGGTATTTTTCCAGCTCGGTGTAGCCCGACAGCTCGATAATTTCCATTCTATCTAATAACGGATAAGGTATCCCCGCTAAACTATTGGCCGTAGCAATAAATAGCACCTGCGATAAATCGAACGGCAGCTCGAGGTAGGTATCGGCAAAACTTTTATTTTGTTCGGGGTCTAAGGTTTCCAGCAGCGCGCTGGCCGGGTCGCCGCGGTGGCTATCGGTAGACATTTTATCGATTTCGTCCAGTAAAAAAACCGGGTTAATCGATTTTATTTTTTGAAAAGATTGAATAATTTTGCCGGGCATACTACCTAAATAAGTACGGCGGTGGCCTTTAATTTCGGTTTCATCACGCACACCACCCAAGCTAAGGCGCACAAAATCGCGCCCTAAAGCTTTAGCAATGGCACTGGCCAAACTGGTTTTACCTACACCGGGCGGTCCGACAAAACATAAAATAGGCCCTTTAGCGTAAGGGGCTACTTTGCGCACCGCTATAAAATCTAGGATACGTTCTTTGGCCTTTAATAAACCAAAGTGGTCTTGGTTAAGAATGTTCTCGGCCTCTTTAATGCTTAGCGTATCACCGGTGCTTTGCCCCCAAGGCAAATCGGCCACTACCTCGAGGTAGGTGCGCAAAGTGGCCGCCTCCGGTATCATCGGTTGCAGCCGCCGTAAATGAGCCAGCTCTTTTTTTAATTTACTGCTAATTTCTTCGTTAAAGTTAAAGCCGGCAAATTTTTTCTCCAGCTCATCGGCCCCAGTTAAATCTTCTTTACCGTCATTAAGTTCGTGATTAATCTCTTTAAGCTGCTCTTGCAAATAATAATCGCGATTACGTTTGGCGATGCGGCCCTTAATACGCTCGTTTATATTGCGTTTTAAAATATTAATTTCATTTTCATTATCCAGCTGTTTTAGTAATAAAGCAAAACGTTCTTGCTCATCGGGCAGCGAAAAAATATCTAATTTTTTATCTAGGCTTAAATCGATGGCGATTAAAATTTTACTAAATATTTCGGCCGGTTTTTTGCTTTTTTCTAAACTTAAAACTAGCTCTTTAGGCAAATTACTTTCTTGGCTATACAGAGCAAACGATTTCTTTAAATTAGTGCTTAAAGTTAAAACTTGGTCATCTTTTACGTAAGGTTCTTTTTGGTAACGGGCATAATTAAAACCGTCTTGATTATTAACGGAGGCTATTTTGACCCGCTCTATACCCTCTACCACCAAACGCTGCGGCCCATCGGGCATTTGCAGGCCCTGCAAAACGCGGCCAAGCACCCCGTAAGGCCGTATACCAACGGCATCTTTAGCGGCGTAAGCTAAAACACACAATTTACCCTGCAAGCTCGCGGCCAGCTCGTCTTCACTTTGCATAGGGCTGGCCACACTGCCAACCAGACAAGGTAAAACCAAGCTATCCTTAAGCACTATTAATAATGCTTCGTCCTGTATCTCTCCGCGCAGCCTTCCTAATATTTTCATTGTTATGGTAAACCTTTAAGCGCTATTCTTTTTGCTTTCGTGGATTAAATTAGGCCACTCTTCTTGCATTTTAAGCGGGTCGGTTATAATAACTACTTCGCTGTTATTTTTTATAACATCGGCCGTTACAATAACTTTTTTGGGCCCTTTAATACTCGGCAAGCTAAACATAATATCGTTCATAGCTTTTTCAACAATCGCCCGTAAGCCGCGTGCTCCAGTTTTACGCTCTATCGCTTTATCGGCAATCGCCTCAATCGCCTCTTCTTCAAAATATAAATCGGCCTCATCTAAAGCAAAACTGGCCTGATACTGCTTAATAATAGCATTTTTAGGTTCGGTAATAATTTGCTTAAGGTCGTCTTTGGTAAGCTCGTTTAAAGCCACGTTAATAGGCAAACGGCCGATAAACTCCGGGATTAAACCAAATTTAATTAAATCGTCCGGCTCCAGCTCACCGTAAATTTGCTCTAAATTTTCTTTACCTTCGCCGCTCACTCCAAAACCTAAACTGCCGCTGGACAACCGGCGCTCTATCACCTTACTTAAGCCGACAAAAGCGCCGCCGCAAATAAACAAAATATTACTGGTATTAATTTTAAGTAATTCTTGATTAGGGTGCTTGCGGCCGCCCTGTGGCGGTACGCTGGCCTCTGTGCCTTCAATAATTTTTAATAACGCCTGCTGTACTCCTTCGCCGGAAACATCACGCGTGATACTTACATTTTCGCCTTTACGGGCAATTTTATCAATTTCGTCAATATAAACGATACCGTGCTCGGCGGCGGCAATATCGTTATCGGCGGCCTGAATTAACTTAAGTAAAATATTTTCCACATCTTCCCCCACATAACCGGCTTCGGTTAAAGTGGTGGCATCGGCAATGGCAAAAGGTACGTTAAGTTTTTTAGCCATAGCTCTGGCCAATAAAGTTTTACCGGTACCGGTAGGGCCGATGATAAGCACGTTGGCTTTTTCTAGCTCCACCTCGTTATCATCAAACTTTTTTTGGCTGCGGATACGTTTATAATGATTATAAACCGCCACACTTAAAGTTTTTTTAGCCTGTTCTTGCCCTACCACATATTCATCAAGGTAGGCCTTAAGTTCTTGCGGGGTAGGGATAGGCGCACTTTCGGCCGTAAGCTGCTCTTGCTTTTCGCCTTCTTTGGCCAGCATATCAAGACAAACCTTTAAGCACTCATTACAAATGGCCGAAGAAGGGCCTGCCACCAAGCGCCGCTTTTTATCGCCGGCTTTACCGCAAAACGAACAATATTGCATCTCTTTATCTTTTTTCATTAAACTTTATTTTCCTCGCCACAAAAACTAGCTGCCTTTGCGGATAACCTTATCGGCTACTCCGTACGCTACCGCCTCTTCGGCACTTAAATAAAAATCGCGCTCTAAATCTTTAGCTACTTCGTCATAATTTTTGCCGCAATTCTCGGCCAAATAACCGGTTAATAACTTTTTTAAACGAATAATCTCTTTAGCCGTAATGCCAATATCGCTGGCTTGGCCGCCGGCTCCGCCCCACGGCTGGTGCATCATCACCCGGCTGGACGGTAAACAGTAACGTTTACCTTTAGTGCCGGCGCTAAAAAGCAAAGCCCCCATACTGGCCGCCTGCCCTAAACAATAAGTAGCAATATTACTTTTAACAAATTGCATTGTATCGTAAATAGCAAGACCAGCCGTAATACTGCCGCCCGGACTATTGATGTACATACTAATTTCTTTTTCGGCCCCTTGACTTTGCAAAAACAGCAGCTGCGCCACTACGGCATCGGCCATTAAATCATGAATTTCGCCGTCAACAAAAACGATACGGTCTTTTAATAGCCGCGAATATATATCGTAAACTTGCTCGCCGTTACCGGTTTGCTCTACCACCCGCGGCACAGAATATCCATAATAATTATTCATATTAACTCCATATTTTATTAGTTAATAAATTAAGCCAAATCATCTTGCTGCCGTAAAGCTTGTTCTTCTTTATTAACCAAATCGGCAAATTCGCTTAAAGTAAGTTCTTTAACCTCTAAAACTTTAGCGCTGCTGCTTAGCAGCTCGATAGCTTTTTTCTCCAGTAAATCGCTCAACAAAAAGGTTTCAAAGTTAGGGCCTAACTGCCTTTTAAGTTCTTCTACCGCCATATCATGTTGACCGGCCAGCTTCACGGCTTCGGCCTCTACTTCGTCGGGAGTGGCTTCGATATTTTCTTCCTTAACAATGTTGGTAATAATAAGCCGTCTTTTGATGGCCCTAATATTATCTTCGCGCCAAGTAGGCGATAAAGCATCTATATTACCGCCCAGCATTTTAAGTAAATTCTCTTCGCTTAAACCGCTTTGAGCCGCCAGTTCGCTAAAACGCCGTTCGGTTTCTTGGGTAATCATACTTTCCGGAATATCAACTTCAACTTTATCAATAAGTTTAATCATAATTTCGTTAAAACGTTTATCACTAGCGGCTTGCTCGGCGCTTTGGGCTAACTTAACGGCAATATCGGCTTTTAAATCGGCTAAGTTTTGATATTTTTCGCTAATATCTAAGGCAAAATCGTCATCAAGCTCGGGGATTTTCCGCTCTTTTATCGAGGTAAGAGAGGTTTTAATTTTAACGGTACGGCCGGCTAAATCTTTAAATTTATGGTCGGCGGCATAACTTTTAGTAATAATTTTTTCTTCGTTTTTAGCAAGGCCAATCACTTCATCGTCAAATTCGTAAAAAGTATTACCTTCGCCAATGGTAAAAGCAAACCCTTGCCGCTTGGTGTCCTCTATCTCATTACCGGCATCATCAAGCTCGGCATAGTTAGCCGTTACCACATCGCCTTTAGCGCTTACCCCAGTTTTGTCTACCGCTAAGGCATTTTGCTGTTGCAGCCGTTCCAGCTCTTTAGCTACTTCTTCGTCATTAACTTTAACGGTGTAACTATTGGCCGCTACCTCTTTATAGTTAGGGGTGGTAAACTTTGGCTCTACATCGATGGCTAAAGTAAATTGTACATCGTTATTAAAATCGAAGCTAAGTTCTTCTTCATTTAGTAAAGCGGGGCTGCTATAATATAAAGGCTGCTGCTCCATCGTTGGCAACACCTCTTGAAAACTTTGCTGAATAAGATTATTTAAAGTTTCGGCCTTAATGGCCTCGCCATATTTACTTTCCATTACCGCTAAAGGCACTTTACCGGGCCTAAAGCCATCGATACGGGCCTCTTTACTATATTTAGTAAGCAACTGGTTATATTGTTTTTGCGCCTCGTTAGCAGCTATTACTAACTTAATTTTGGCCTGCGATTTTTCGTAACTAATATCTTTTTGGCTTATCACGATAGTTATTCCTTTACTTATTATACTTAAAACTATTTTAGCTTTTATATTATGAACTATTTTAGGGGTTTGGTCAACAACTATGCTAAGTTATAGCAGCAAAAAACGTAGATTAAAAGTAGGCAGATATTTAAGAAAATTAATAATTAAGAACTAAGAATTAAAAATTGAAAGAAACTAGTTCTTAATTATTACTTTTTAATTCTTAATTTTTAAGGCAACTATCCCTTTATAGCTGCCAAATGTTTGTACAAAGCTGTACCACAGGCCAAACTTTTAAATTTTAGCTTTACTTTAGGCCCAAGCTATGCTAAACTAAAACTATGAAAAAAATATTAACTATAGCTTTATTACTAATAGCTATAAATGCACAAGGGCAAGGC
>Ga0131853_10005688_pt1 | contig 22508 bp, 11 predicted proteins | sample TergutLab28metaG_FD_92764 | JGI IMG/M metagenome (GOLD analysis project Ga0131853, IMG submission 92764) | Labiotermes labralis P1 segment gut microbial communities from Petit-Saut dam, French Guiana - Lab288 P1 (version 2) (version 2) | ecosystem: Host-associated > Arthropoda: Insects >...
ACACCCCCCCCAAACCCCCCCCCCCCCCACAATAAGGCACCTAAGAGCCAACCCAATAACTTAAAACTCACAGCTATAAATGGGTCCTTACGACGCTGTGTATGTGAATGTACAAATTATGTTAAAATTTACAATATATAAATTATGATAAATGATAATATTGTAAAATTTAATATTTATATAATATAAATGTTAACATAATCTGTACATTCACATGCATAGCATTGCATGGATTAATTTATTGCTGTGATTTTTAAGCTATTTAGTTGTGAGCTTACTGAGGATGGTGACCAGGAGAATCATGTAGAAGCCAGATAAGGTGAAATATATATTAGTACACGAGGGGGGACCCAAAAAAAACCTGATTTTCTTTAAAAAAAAAGACTTATTTACAAGTTGAACAAAAAACACTTAATCCCCTTCAAAATACTCTCTACTGGAGGCAATACACTTGTCCAATCTTTTTTCACACTGTGTGAAGTATCTCTGGAACTGCTGAAGCTTATGTTGTTGAGTGCCTCCTGCGAAGCTGTTTTCACCTCCTCCACGGTGGCAAATCTCTTTCCTTTCAATGTTTTTTTTTATTGTCGGGAATAAAAAGAAATCACAGGGGGTTAGGTCCGGTGAATAGGGTGGGTGGGGAACGACGGTCCATCCCAGAGAGGCCAAATACCGGGTCACAGACAAAGCTGTGTGAACTGGGGCGTTGTCATGATGGAGAAACTAATCACCCGATCTCCACAATTCTGGGCGTTTTCTTCGCACATTCTCTCTCAATCGCCTCAAAACCTCCAAGTAAAATTTCTGATTGACAGTCTGTCCTGGAGGAACGAATTCCCGGTGCACGATTCCTCGAACATCGAAAAAAACAATGAGCATCGTTTTCACATTTGATCTCACTTGTCTTGCTTTTTTCGGTCTCGGTGAAGTGGGCGTCTTCCATTGGTTCGAAGTTTGTTTGGTCTCAGGGTCGTACCCATAGCACCAACTTTCGTCGCCCGTTATAACCTTAGAAAGAAAGTTTGGGTCACTTTCAATATGATTTTTCAACTCCTGGCACAAAGTCAAACGAGTGTTTTTTTGGTCCCGTGTGAGCAGGCGGGGAACAAACTTCGCGAAACGCGTCTCATGTTCAAATCCACGGTCAACATCCGCTGACAGGAACTCCAACTCACACCTGTAGCTTCTGAGATCCCGTCAATTGTGTACCGACGATCCTCGTTGATTTGTTCTCGATTTTTTTTTTACATTCTCGTCGGTACGGCCTGTTGACGGGCGCCCAGAATGAGGATGATCTTCAACGCTCATTTCTCCTCTTTTGAACCGCGCAAACCACTCGATAACTTGTGTACGGCTCAATGCTTCCTCCTTAATGGCCTTTTGAAACATTTCATGTGCTTCTGTGGCCGTTTTTCCGAGACGGAAATAAAATCTCAAGCAGATTCGATGTTCGATAAGGTCAGACATCACGATTTCGCGACAGGAGCTGGACAACACTTGGGAGAACTGACAACACAAGCCCGTACAACCTTCTACGGCGACGTGCGTCTGGCTACTGACTCGTGAAGGGTGCAACCACACTCACCTAGCGGGGTGGACACTCAACTACGATTAGGAGCAGCTCCCCGAAGCCAGTCCGGCTTTTTTTGGGTCCGCCCTCGTAATTTGTTGGTACTAAAAGATTGTAATCATTCACAATGCATGGCGAGAATACAAAAACACAGCACACATTATTTACCTTTCGTTTCGAGGTTGATGCAAGTTGCTTCGTCCATTCAGTCTATATCAGGGTGCTGACGTCCGTCATTATCAAATCTGAAAATAATGCAGAGGATGTCACTGGCTGGAATTAAAATATTGTTTCCAGTGACACCACCACTGCAGGGCTGGGGACTACACACCCCTGTAAAGGTGTGTGCAGATATTAGAGTGCAATTATAAGAAACTTTAACTTACCAGACTGAAGCTGACTCAAGGAAGTGAGTCCCAGGCAAATTTGGTTGCAGTCCCAACATAAAAGTATGTTACAGAAGACTGATAACCCCCAGCCTGCTGCTAATCCTGAAAATATAGGTTACAGAACTCTGCACTTCATTTCTAGCAATGAACAGTTAATATGGCGGGTATGAGGCCAGGTATAATCTGGTGAATTTCGTAACATTGACAGTAAGGAGGTAAATAAAGGGGCAGAAAGAACAGTGTGGAATATATGCTAATGAGAACAAGGAAACAATGGAAATGGATACAAACAGAATGCCCAGGATACAATAAAGTATCGGCATCTGAAATATTTTGTGTGTGACAATTAACAGATGCTTATTAAAAATTTGTGTAGACCACCTAGCCTGTCAAATTTTAACAAACAAAGATTAACAGATATTTAGTCCAGTGTAGTGTAGTGAAATTCAGATCAATATGTTGGGTACAAAGCCAATTATAAGGTCTGTTTTATAATTATATATGACCGGGGGGGAATGTGTGTGTGTGTGTGTGTACATGAGTGCATGCATGTGCATGAGTTAGAGCACACCAAAGCTGTCTGAATGAAAATTCAAACTGAGAGTCGATTACTTAAACTGGAATAAAATTAATAAAATGGTATATGTGTTAAACTGCAATGGGATTTTATTTACTCCTGTCCTCACCTTATAATTCAAGGACAGGTTTGAAGCCAAGCCACCATGTTTCCAATAAAACATATTTTATTTAACATTATTACATCCAAGATCACACTGTATTTACCAAATTTATACAAAATAAAATATAAAAAGTAAGAAAGCTATCATATAAAAACTGTGTTTACAACAACACATCAATGACACACAGGTTTCATAAAAACACACCTAAACCACAGCACAGATTTAATAAAGGTTAGAAATCAAGTGGGATAAAGTCAGGCAATATTGTCATATGGTGACACAGAAATTCCTAAAAATTAAAGTACTGTTCAATAAGACACCAACTCATATATCCAGAGCATAATTTGCTAAAAACGTGGTTCATACTCCAGTGTGTGAAAGTCATTCCACAGAATATGATATTATTTATAAAACATTCTGTACAGTCTGTGACACCAAGATGGCAACATAAATTCCATTTGATTTATTATTAACAAGCAATATCTAATCCAAATAATTTTGAACTTAAAATATATTATTCATGCCACTCTCATAAATACTTTCATATGGTGCAGAATCTGTCATAATACAATGTTTATCACTTACACAACAAAATTTTTATTACACCCAAAGCCTTTGACTGTGTTCACAATAACCTTCAGAAGTATAAACAGAGATAATGAACCTACATTGCATAAGATTTCACTTTCAAAGGGCTGTCACTTTATATATTAATTATTAATTACATAGTCCATCATTTTGACAAGTACATAACCTTTGCCAAAGCCAGTTTTTCACAGAGTGCTATCTAGTGCTTCCTCTATCAAAGTCCAGTACCTTTTATATCTCTCAAGGTCATCTAGCAGCTGCTTATGTCTTCAGGTAGTAAATGTAAGTAAAAGTAATCAGACAACAAAACCATATAACCAAACCGCTGAAATGTGCCCTCAATACATATGCACAGAAACACAGTGCAATAACACAACTAAAACGCTACAGTAAGTTTATCCTTACCCTCCAATGCAAAATGCAAGGGAAGACTCCCATCTGCTCTGCTTCACTACAATTCATCGTTACACTACTTCTAACACAGAGATGCTGAACAGACATTGCATTTGTAAATTTTTTTTTACTATTTTGATTACAATATTACTGCCTGAAGATGACAGTTTCCTGTTGAAAGTAGTAGCAAGAAATAAATAAAAAGTACTAGATACTTGTAACTGAGGAAAGTATACAGTAAATTATTAGTTCTTCTACAGCCTGATGCAAAGTGTAGTACAAAATTATAAACATTAAATTTAACACATAAACCTTCTCAACATACTCATACAGTAACATATCTGCATCTACTCGTATACCTTGCATCTACTGTTCATAGGCCATGTGGAAACACAAGATAAAAGAAACAGAAATCCATAAAATATTAGTTGATGCAAAAGTAACAGGTGAAGGAGGAGAAAACTCACTGCTAAGAGTCTGGCACAAAACTTGACTGATCATTGAATGTCACTTTCAGGAGGCTGTGGTCAACATACACAGACACAACACTGGAAGTTGCCACCTTCTTGAAACAGACTATATATAAGACACTGTTCACCTTAGCCCCCATACACTGAAGGTCATGAAAAGAAGCAATGTTTGTTACATGAGCAATTCAAAATACCGTACTTTGTAAAAGTAACTAGAATACATACAGACCTCTCTTCTGACAGTATGTAATGGTACATCCTACTGTTTTCTACACACTATCCATTTTTCTAACATAAATAAGATGAAATTAAACTTCTAACATACATTGTTAAGATACTAGCAAGTTTAATCGTAACATCCAAGAAAGAAGTGTCCTAAAACATGTAATCTCACTCACCTGAATAGGATGTATCTGTCCGGTTACAATACAATGTTTTGTACTCAATAAAACAGTACTCTTATTCACCATATTTGTCTTACATGCTTCCACATGTTTAAGAGATTCTCTAATGTTTATGTCTAATTGAACTGTCCATTTCTGACTGATAATTTTGTATACAGACACCCTTATGATTCTTGCAACAGTCATGAATTACTTACAGACTTTTCACATAGCTGTTCTTATTTTGTTGTTTCTCAGTGTCAAAACAAGACAGATAGGTATAGACATACTTTGAAAGTGCCTGTGCTTGTTTATGAACCTTTCCTAAAATCCATAGTTACTGTCACTGAACCGGTCAAATTGAGAAACACAAAGCTTCTACGTATTTCTCACAAACAATGTGAACTACCTGCTGTTTTATCAACTGCTAATTGTTCAGTTGCGCTTCCTCCAGTGTTAAATTGTAAAATTTTGTTTCTCTGACCGGAGAAAAGCTGAACTGCTGAGTGGAAGATGGACATAAACATTAAATTATACTATTAAAAAAATCACATACAAATCCTTACAATTAAGAAATAATGGACGAAGATAATCAAAGCAATAATTTTCTACCAGTATCTGATCACACACACACACACAAAAACCCATGGAATTATCAGAATGGGTTGTATTTAGCCTCTTTTTGCACAAATAACTTTAACATCTGTACTTTATAAAGCAGTACAAACATTGACCTCATCACATCTGAAGAGATATAAACAGTCCCCGATATTTGGATAACCCCGTGATTGCCATTCATTACACAACAGAGTGCTACAACTTAAGCAGTGATTAAATAGTGTGCGCAGTACATGAACCTCTTAAGCCTATAGGTTACGTTATGTACCAACAGGTTTAACATTCAAGAAATGTACATTCTGCCCACATTGTATTTATGTGTTTTGTATTTATCTCAGAACAAACAGCGGCTTTTGCCCCATACAGCAACGAGATGAAAAGTATACAAAAGTTCGTTTTGTTAAAAAAAAAATTAGGCAGTAATACAGTTTTCTCTGTCACATCTGGATAACTGATACCAGTATGAGATGCAGACCATTTTTCTGTCCTCAACTGAAGCAGCATATGAGCTGTGATTAGTTATATAAATACAAAGCAAGCATTCTTCAAACATTTTTCATTCCACATGGCACTATGACATTATCATAACTGCCCATGGACATGAAAGTAGAGAACTTTGCTGGAATCTGTTAACAGTACTAACATAGCACTGAGCAGATTCGCACAAAAATAAATAAAAATGGGAAATTTCTACACCCTAATATCATTTTATAAAACTGTGAACTGATTTGATCATGAAGATGGAACTCTTCAAGGAATCAGTTCACAAACTTAGGATGTGCTTTGCTACATGATAAATAAATATAAATTAAATGGTGCTGAAAGAACATGTGGCATTTAAAAACAGAGAAAACTGTTGAAGCATCAAGAAGAAAATTATGCAGCAATTCTAATAAACTGCTGGAAGGACCCCAAAAACAATGGACACAGGGTCCAAAATGCCCTAAACAAGAAACTTCCTCACAAGGAACTGAATACATATTTACCTCTAGCAACTGTACCTTCTGAGGTAAAGGCCTATAACAGAAGTACCTGAACTTTCTCAATTTGCTCAGTAATGCATATACCATCACCATGCCTTCCTACAATCATTCTTACCACAAATAAATCTGGAAAAAATTTCCTATGCCACATTAGCACAAAATCCTTAAAACTAAAGTACAGTTTCATGTGCTGAAGAACTTCACATTCTTGCTGAGGCATGAGGATAAAGATAATTCTTACAGATATGAGGAAATAATAAATAACATAAACCTTACGCATTAATCTAGTATTGCAGAGCTAACTGCACCATATTTATGAAACAGTCAACAATTATTCTTCCTTTTACTTTGTTAAATATCCATTCATATCTGAAAGTACAGGGTGAGCATAAAGTCTTTCCCTGATTACAAACATTTATTACAAGAAAACTACTGTACGTGGAATACAAACATATTTTTTTAAATGTAACTCAAGAAGTTCTTTTTACAACGCATTAGTACACTTCAACATGTGCTCCTTTTGTTGCACGGAGAACAACTAATCAATAATCAACTTCTCTCCATGTGTTCTCCAACATGTCTTCAGTTATTGTAGCAAAAGCGTCTGTTATTCTTGCCTTCAAATTTGTAATATCTAGAACTGGTGTCGAAAACACTTTGTCCTTAACATACTCCCATAAAAAGAAGTCAAAGGGGGTGATATCTGGCGATTGTGGTGGCCAGGGTGTTGGACCATCTCTCCCAATCCACCTGTTTGGAAATGTTGCATCCAAAAACCAAATGTTAACAATAAACACATGACATAAAATTTTAGAAACTAACTTACGTAATGGTAAAAAATATGTTTGTATTCCACTTAGTTTTCTTGTAATACATGTTTGTAATCAGGGAAAGATTTTATGCTCACCCTGTATTGCAAATAAATGATGTAGGTCTTATTCAGTCTTCAAGCTTTCAAGGTAAATTACATGTGATAAAATCTTCTTGGGTGACAAACCATATCAACTGCAAACATAGTCCAATACTGAGGAGATCATTTCAATAGGACAGACAAGTGAAAGAAGTCACAGCAATTCTTTAGAAGTGCTGCAATCTAATCACTTACTCCTATACACACACACACATTTATTTAAAGACAATTTTTTTTCTTTAACGGGCTGCCATTTACACTACATGGCACCAATATATGCACAAATACTGGGATGCTAACTGATTTATCTATTTAGCATTGGTAATGCAGTGCACGACAAAACAGTCCATGAAGAAAGAGTAGTTTCATGTTCCATGTCATATCATTTTCAAGAACACCATGTCTATAAAAGAAAATGGCAGTGCTGACAGAGGTATTCTTGATGAAAAACCAATGAGATTAATACCTAAGCTGGAATAAATTGTTGAATCACTCTGCAGAGCAGTATCACCTGCATAATGTCTGCATGTGACAGCAGGGAAACAGCTTAGTATTAATACCAATATTCCACCATTTCCAAACATCTTGGTCACTTTTCAGAATATGTTCACACAATCATACAGATAGTACTCTGCTGTAAGAAATGCTCAGTTGATAAATGGGCATGATATATAACTAGTATGGGAGAGAATACGTAACTACCAAAGTACATGTATCATACAACATCGATTTCACTCTTTTGTGAATTACTATGTAACATTACCAACATCTGTTTCTCCTTTCAGTCAGACTTCTGGGAAATCTAAGTGGTCAGTTCAGTTTAGGTATTCACATAAACATAAAATTATAAGAATGAGCACACATGAATATTTTACAGGCACTTGTGCCGATTGTGGTCGGTGTTTACAAAACAATATTTCCAGCACCATAGCTCTTATGTTTCAAAACTGTTCCCTTAAAAGGATACAAATGACTGCACACACAAACAAATAACAGAAGCTGTACACAATAAAAAACCCTGAATGCCAACCAGAGTACAATTCAAGCTCTGCATGCTGTCCTCACTGTCTTAGCCTAGTTGCTGCAGAAAGATCTCAAATGACATAATACGCATATGTAGTATCACTGCTCCTTATATTGATCCCATTTTCTATTTCTTTCATCTCAATGAATAGCTGTTATGATCCAAGTACACTGACAAGTTAATAGGTTTTTCCACCAAATGTACCACAGAGAGATTTCTGTTATAACAATGGAAAGGTTAATCCTAACGTTCTTACTTCAAGTGTGCAAGACAGAACAAAATTATGACAATACTCATCAGGTTGACCAAAGTGGTCTGAATGATAATCTGTTTCATACAACAACTTTCCGGACAGTAAGGATGAGACGGATGCAATGCATCACTGCTGATTTGCCATTCTATTTTGAGCCTTGTGCAGGAGAACCATGTTATCCTTGGCACTCTGAAGCTTTGGATTTATTTCCAGAGCTTTCTGGTACAATCGTTCTGCCTTGTCGTATTTCTTCCAGCGGTGATACAGCACTCCTAAATAACATATTTTCAGTTCATAATATCCAAGAAGCAAAAGTCAGCTTGTTCTTTTAAGATACCTCAACATTATAACAATAAAATGGAATAAAAATATACTCAGTTAATATTCTATACTACTCAGAGGTGCACATAAGCAACTCAATGTTAATCTGAGGCAATGTTTGGCTGGAAATGATGTCACCACACTCTGACTGTCCTGCCATCATTTTCCACAAATGAATTTCATGTGGTGTAATGCACTGTCATTGTGTGTGTTGTGTTACCTGCAGCACAAATAACCACAGGTTTTTAATGAAGCACATTGTGATTGTAACTGTTTTCCTTTACTTCCAGTATTGTGTGTGAAGAATTTACAGTCTTTGTATGTTTCCTTCAAACTGCTAATACATGTACAGCTTTTGTCATTTACAGGCATTAATTATTGAACATGTCATCAGCAAGGCTACTACATCAATAGCTGTCATAGAATGCAAGATGCTCTCAATTTCAGAAATGCTAGATATTACAAACAAAGTGGATGCAATTTAACATTTTCCTTGCAAAAATATCACTCAAATAACTTTGGATTTCTGTGTCAATTGAGAACAAGAACAGTACTCAGTCTACAAGTGAACATGTGAGCCAGAAAAAGGTGAAAAGAGCAGAACATGGTAAGGTAGAAATGGTACTTATGTTACAGTTCTGGTAAGAAAGGACTCTTCATCTACCAACCGTGCTTGTAAAAAATCTTGGTGTGTGTTTAGGATGTGTCAAAAACATTAAAGAATGTAAGATATGAAATGTGATTTGATGGTGAAAATGTATCCTTTAATGCAGAGTTTACATGGAATACAAAATAATGTCATTTTTGTGTTTCTTCATTTAACATGTTTTCCTGCTCAATAAGCAAAATTAATTGGATTTTTCCAGAAATGTCATATGAGAGTTTTACAGTATCAATAATATTATGTCAGTGAGATGGTTATCTATTGTCAGTGATCAATCTACATGTCACAAATGCCATACTATTTCACGCCATTCATACAAGTATGACAAATGACTGAAAAGTAGGAGGGCTGATATATTCTATTACATACCATTTACATAAAATTGATATACATAAACATACTGTCACAATACGCTTCTTTTCCAGTTCCCAAAGACAAAAAAAGCTCTGTGCATTTGGCACTAATGGGATGCTAGCAGAAGTTAAAGTTTCACTTTCAAAGCAACAGATGAAAATTAGGAATCATCACGAGTCTGAGACTCACCTAGGTTGGTGTAATAAACAGCATTCTTCATATCCAGACCAACTGCCTCCATAAAATGTTTTTCTGCTTCAGCAAAGCGGCCACCTTTGCCTAGAGTATTGGCGAGATTAAAGTGAAGTGAAGGTTCTTGTGGAAGAATGGTCAGCGCTTCCTGTGCAATGCTCTCTGCTTTATCCATTTGTCCTGTTCAAATTGGGAAATTGTAAAAACTCATAACTACACAAAAAAAATTTACAATGACTCTTTTATAACACAGAAACAAGAAAATCCTTCCCTTCAGAACAGTACTTTTCTGTGAAATTCAATCACACTGTGTTAAATTTTACATGACAAATTGAAATCTCGTGTTTATTAATTACAAATTTTGTAATGTTATTCATAATATGCTAATTTTCATAAACTACAGGAAGCTGTCAGGTAGGAAACATACCAATACTGTCAAGCATGATGATCATGTTGCTCCAGGCAACAGTATGAGTTGGTTTTAAGGCTGTGGCATTTCTCCATGCTCTGTATGCATCATCATACCGCTGTTGCTCTAAGTACTGTTACAAAACACAAAAAAACATCTTCGTCTATTTCACATAATTTGTTGTAACAGTGTTTTATATTGCAAAGTAACAAAGTCATACCTAAGTTTGTAACTTGCATATGTAAAATGATCATACACAAGCCTAAAAAAAACCTGTCTATACACCTAGCAGAGTCAAAATGGGTGGGGGTGGGGAGAGACACGAACAGATCTGAGGTTTGTATGTCCATCAAGGTTTATATTGTGGTCTATGAAACTGGTAAAGACCCATCAGCCTACAGTGTCATAATGTGTATCACAATATATATTGGCAGAAATTTCACACTATGACAAATACATTGCAATACTTACCTCTGCCAGCTCTACAGTGCTTAACAGTAATTCTTACGGCTCTGAACAAGTTCTGTAATTTTAGCACTACAACATCTTGGTACACTGGCCCTTCTACAATGATCTATTCATACAACTCACATGAAGTCACAAATGTCTCCTCTCACTACAACCCCAGTTTGTTATGATGAGATCCCCCAACTGTAACTTCCAACCCTTGTTATATAGAGATGACACGAGTCCACACCAACTATGTGCCACAAGGACAAATTTATATAACAGAGTTATGTAAGTTCGGCCCTTAAGATTCGTAAGTTTTTATTAAATCAGAATATTTAGAAGTTACTAAAATTCTCTAATCAGGGTTCTGTGATGATGTGTTTGCTATGTTCAAGAAGCAAAAAGAAAACACAATCAGCTCTCTTAACACACCGTAGCCGCATTACACTTTTTTCCTTTAAAATTTCCTACCAAGTATACCCATACCTCAACTTACGGATAAGACCAGCCTCTCTGGTAAAGTGAATGGCTCTAGATAAGAAGTGAGCAAACTATGGCCTGTGAGAACTTCTCTCTGGTATCTGGAGACACTGCGAAAATCTTACTTATAATATGAGTTGCTAACGTACGTCACTAGTCTTTTAAAATCTTGAGCAGTGTAGCATGTTTTACACCATGCAAATAAATGACGCTCAGAAATTTATTGCATGTAATTTCTGCCATACAAATATCTATTCTAATCAATTTTTCCAACAGTACTCCTGTAGTGCAGTGGATTACTGACTTCACTATACTGAAGGAGATTTGTTCAAAGGACAATAGCTGACTGCTGCAGTAGAGGTTGGAAATGCCATTTCCTTTTTCTGCATTCTATAGCACATGATATTTCAAAAGTATAGATTTACTTATAATAATTACAGAAATTTGTGTTCAGTCAGCACATTAATAAACAATCACTGAAATGAACTGAAACTGTCAGAAAAACTTAAGTAATTTACTGTTATCCACTAAACACAATACACAAGTCAGAAATGGATGCACATTACAAAGCACTTACTTTTCTGAAGCCAACCTTTGTAATTCCTACCCATATTAGTTTAAGACATTGGGGAAAAAGTCAGTATGGTAGATTAAACTTTCCTGGCAACAATGGTACAATGGGATCTTGATCATCAAAATTGCCAATGTCCTTATAGCAGTCAGTGTTTCTTGGAAAGGAGAGTTGATTGTGTCATAGTGTACTGCTGGTGATGTTTTGTGTTTCAGTTAGAAATACATATTTCAGGAAATCGGTATCTCATAACATTATTTAGTAGAGTAATAAATTTTTCCTTCTAAACATTGTGAAGTCATCCCAGTACAGTAAGTGCAAGAAAGCAGAGAGGAAGAGAGGACTGAATGCAGGGTTTTTAAAATGACGTGGAAAGTGGATAATATGTTCAGTGAAGTGGAAGAACTGAATAATTCTGTCCTAAAAGTGAGTAACCACCTGAAATATGAAGTGGATAACTCCTGAATATATATATACTTAACTATACCAACCCATTTATATAAAGTTACTGAAATTTAAAAGACAGTACTGCAAATTCAAGAATTTTACACTCACGAGATTTCCTAGATTATAATAACAGTCTGGATACTTCTTACGATATGTGAGGGCAATGAAATAGCTTGCTTCTGCTTCACTGTGACGCTTCAGACCTGCTAACACTATACCCAGATTCATCCATGCTGCAGCAAAGTCAGGCCTGCAGAACATCAAGGCCCACATTTCAACACATGCTATGTAAATGGGAAGATGATGAGATGATGATGATGATGATGATGATAACAGCAGCAGCAACAGCAACAATAATAATAATAGTGTCTGTTGCAGCCTGCAGCTGCAAATGTGTTGCTGAACAGCACCACAATACTGATGCTGTTGACCTTACACCCTCTGTAAATTAGTTTGTGTGCTAGATGGACACATTTTGTGTTTCACAGTTAACTGTTACATAGAAAGAGCATGGCAGGCAAATAAATTTTAAATTTAAAAACTTTAGCTAAATAGTTAAGTGTGATGTCACATTTATGTAATTTTAGTTCATGGCTACACTGCACAACCAGACAGAATGAGACTGCTGTCTCAAATAATACACCATACAACAATAATTTAAAATGAAGGAAACATAAGAAATTACAAGTTCACAACTGTTAACATGTGTTGCACATGAGTGATGCAGAAATTACATGTAATTATGTGCAGGCAAGAGCACTGATATCAAGAAAAGAACACTACAATCACCCATATGACAGATTGAAGACTGCTTAAGTCTGGTAAGGAGTGGACAAAACTGCTTGCAAGAAACTCAGTTTGTCCCAAACCATAACAATGTGTATTCAAATACCAAATGGCCTTACATAGCTAATTACTGTCAATCTTCAACATTAAATTTACTCTCTTTTATAGACATGTACGAGGGAAAGTCAAATGAAAACCTTAAAAGTTTATATTTAAATGCATATAAATATTTAAGGTTTTAATTTGACTCACCCGTATATCCAAAAGCTGAAACTAAAGTTACTCCCAACTGAGTAGATATTTCTCATTTTAATCTGAAGAGAGGGACTGATCATGTCCCCCTGAACGTACTGTTTTATTTACTGTTTACTACATTTTATTATTCTAGAACATGAGACAAGGGACAAAGTCCAAGAAGCAAATAATTTCCAATGTTCATGGATGTTGTGGCTTATCTTCTACAAATATCTATTACTAAACCTCTACTACTAGGAAGAGTTGTGTGATTGCTATTCTCAGGCTATGGAAATAAGTGTAAGTGACGGTGGGGTTGACAGTGCGTACGGTTTCCGCCTCTCTGCCAGCTGATGTATTCCTACCCAGCCCAAAGTGATGGTCATTAGTGACCACTATCACAAACCAACTGTGAATGTAGCAAAGTAGATGGAAGGGGGAAGTGTAGGAGCAGACTGAAGATGTGCACTTTGTCACAACACCTAAGTACCTGTTTGTTTGATATTACACTGCTCTTTTGGTTCACCAAATAGATTTCTACTGGACACAACATCCATAACATGTATGGAAAATAACTCTGAAAATGGTGAAGTTATGACACAGTATCACAATAACAGCCAAGGACACTTATTGTAGACTAATTCAGTTAGAAAATGACCAGTGAGACAGAAAGGTGATAACATGATTTTGTTATAAAGATTCCTCCTCATTTTACTAAATCCTAGAAATTACAGGGACATTATTTACAGGCGTAGTGAAAGTACTGTTTTCCTGCCTAAACTGATAAATCAGTAACAGTGATGAGGGGAATTCTCAAGTGTCCTTGTACTGCAGAAGATTTCTGTTATGCAGAAAATGGACAAGTTTACAACAGAGCACTGAATGTTTTTATATGAATTTTACATAAATTTCAACTCCACTACAAAGGCACCAGCTTTCCACTTTGGTATTCTAGGTCCAATTCCAAGGAGTTCCACATGAAATCTGTGGTGTACAAAGTGGCATTGGGGTGGATTTCTCTCCAGCTCTCATCTGGAGCTGGTACAATGGACTCATTAATGGCAGCAGTACTGAGGGACCCCCCAACCCCAAAAATGAAATAAAAAAACCCTCCACTGGGAGGAGGCAGATGAAATTCAGAGAAGTTCCCTGGAGTTAGCCCACAAAAACACTATTCAGAATCCTGTCAATGAAGTGTAAACAACTAGCACATTAAAAGACAGGAAATCAGAACATCAACAATAAGTACTTAAAACCTGCACTACAGGGAACTTCACTGAATCTTATTTGAGAAGAACAAAATGAGAATTCATATTGAACTTTTGCCTCACAAGTCTCATATGTGCCTGGCACATGGGTTATACTGTACTTGGAAAACATACTGAGACATAGTACCTAATCTGTACAGCTCTCCGTAGAAGACTTTCTGCCTCATGAAGTTTTCCTTCATCCTTCAGAATGTTAGCCAAGTTGTTCATTGCTTGATCATATTCTGAATGCAACCTAGAAAGCAAATATGAGAAACAGAATTCATCCCACAACCACTCACAGCAGATGTCACATACCCAAACATGATTCCCAAAGTGTTCAAAAGCTGGGAAAAGCTGGTATTTGTTGTCCCTTCTTAAAGCACCATACTACAATGGTACAGAGGGAACAGAGAGTTCAACACTCCCATCATTCTACAACGGTACATAGGAAACCTAGAGATAAAAGCTCCACACATTCAAGACTTCAGAACTAGCACAAGAGGTCAGCTTTGAGTTCCAGCTGCTTCAAACCTTAAGAAAACCACCTCCGGTATCCACCCATCAGACAGCGGCTGTTTCTGTACTTCTGCTTGCTGCACCCTGAGCAAGGTTTCCAGCTCTGAAATCACTGTCAGCAATTGTTTCCACAACAGCAACATCATTAACAACAAAATCACTCACCATTGGAATCAGACAAACATTCATTCACAACACCTTCAGCATTCCCACTACATAAACTGCATTTACTAGTGGCCACTATGTCTACTAACAGATGACTTGCAACTGACAAATTTCAAAGACTCTTCACTCAATAAAAAAATAACAAATCTGAATGAAATACATATCAAATGAAAGCTTGGACCTGTGTCTTGAATACCACCCCAGAAGAATTTGTGTAGTTCAAACACTGTGAGATGGAAGTGCTAACAGATGATTCGTGCATGCAATGCATACCATACAGTAGTTAAGATACACTACACAGCACTCCACACTCAGGGATTAATCTGTTACCGCACTCTAAACTCAGGGGTTAATCTGTTAATCTCTAAGATCTGGTAACTTCTGTGTAACTAAAAGATATTTAACAAAGAAATGGGTTCATATCTTCCTCCCAAGACTTTCTGCTTTTTGTCATGACTAATATAAATGTACTCACAGCAATTACGCTTCCAACCTGTGCAGGCCCACTAGTTAAACTGCTGAAATGACAGCATAACAAAGATCAGGTGACTGACCTCAGTGCTTGTCTGTATTCAAACACAGCAAGTGTTCTGTTGCCCGCATCTCCTGCATTCTTCGCAATATTGTAGTGCACTTTAGCATTCAATGGGCACACTGAAAGACCTGAATGGAACAGCACTCCCTCAGTCCTCCATTCAGCACTGCGACACACAGCTCGGAAGCCCAGTACAAATATCACATACATGTAACCTATTTGAATGACCTGTAAATGGCAACAAACCCTTCACTATAAACATGTGTTAACTTCCGACATAGGGGGTAACATCATTTAGCACAGTGTGCACCCACAGTGGGCAGGCACGCCATATGTCAGATAATTCTAATATCCCTCAGTGTCCTTCAAGATATACCTGTATTTCCTCATCTTTTAGGCATTATTTTATCCAGACACATGACAATTATTCCCCCCCCTCCCTCAACAAATTTACATTTAAAAAATGAGGGGTTATTCTATAAACATAAGTACAGTGTAATGTGCCATAATGTAGTAATTCAAAAGTATGAATAACTGCTGCTAGCAGTACAAATAACTCAGTGTTGGGTGTGGGTGAAGGTAAAGGAAAAAAATTGTTCCTGTGATTAACAGCAAGTACAATGCCATGACATTTTAAGGGAGAAATGGAGTTACACAGTTCTTAATGTTGGTACTAGGTGGAGGTGAATGTTGAGTACCCACATGCTCCAGCCTGGAGTATCTTCAGGGTTCCTGCCTTCAGATTAGTTACCTTCTCATGTGCCCAACCTACAGTGTTTCATGACCTTACATTTTGGAGAGGACTTAAATGATATTCAAGCTGCCCTATATTCAGGTCAATATGGTGTGTATCCAAAACACTGTAATAGGCTATTCAACTAAAAGCCTGGAACACAAATATTCACACTAAAGTTGTCTCACACACACTGCCAGCAGTTTTTCATCCATCATCTACAATGCAGCATATATATTGAAGGGTGATGTCCATAGAATGGAAACAATTTTATCTACTATCAACCAAAGTGCATGTTACTTTCGCTTACATATTTTCAAATGTTCTATCTATATTTTCCCATACATTTTATTAAACAAGCAGTCCATAATACAGAGCAGAATTATGAATATCCCAAATATGTGAAAATATGATCACAGACATTGAAAACATGGTAACTGGTACAAGTACAGTCACTTACTGTAACACTCACCCGACGAGCTCTATGAAACATGGAAAGTTGTCTAAGTCCCACAATTACAAGCAAACAGAAGCCAGCAGATGGCAGGTATAATACACGCTCTGCTATTACAAAACCCACACGGAAGAACATGTTTGTTGCCGGCAGAAATGGGATCACCACTGCACCTAAACACATGGTCAATGTCCTGGAATAAAAACTGCAAATTATAATTTAATGTGGGGGTGGGGAGAAAAGAAGAGAACAAAATTTGGAAACAATGGTATCATACTACAATCTTAAAAAGCACATAGCTTTCTGACCACAATTTTCAACACCAATAAAAACATACATACTTACGAACTGTAAAATTTGGCTAAGAAAGCTATGTTTAAAATGTGATATCCTGCCAGGTATTACATCTGATAAACTCCATGGCACATGGTCTTCCTTGAGCAGATGATGATAATGCACTCAATCAACAATATTCATTGTCATTACAGATTCTGGAAGTTCAAAACCACCACTGATGCCCCATGCTCATGTACTTGCTCCTAAGCCTGTTCTGTAATGGTAGAATTATGTATATCATGGTTGATCTAAAAGATCTATAATGTTGACTGTATAAATGGGCATTTATACCTTTGGTATTTTCCACTTGGAATAGTGAGAGACCTCCACAACAGTGAAATGAAAGTCACCCAAAACAAACAAATGGCTAGAAGACGAGGCTCTAGTGATTCCACAAGTGGAACACAACCCATTGACCAATCAAAGCATAGCCATTCAGGACAAAGCAAAAGCCAACCATTTAATGCATAAATATAATTGTAGCTCAGCACCTGAAACATAAGAGATATGACATGAAATTCAAAACAATATACAACACATCAGTTCCCAACTAACAGAATAAACATTGCACCTACACCTGTAGATGTGGTTTAGGAAAATAATCAGTTTAATGTGAGAATGCTACGAAACACACACAGTGTGTGTGCAAAATGCAGAATTTCTTAATTTCTAATCAGGCAGTAAATACAGTTCAATAGCACTTTAAAATGCTTAATACATTCACAGCAAAATAAATTTCAAACTAAAAGAATAACACCAATACAAAAGATACCATTGCACATTGAAATCAATGTAAAAATATACTTTGTTAGCTAAATAAAAATAAATGAATGAATGAATTTAGTTTATTATATCAGTATTATTTTTTATACATAAGCCGACATATTTCACAATGCACAATGCTTCAGGAACTGTGTCTACTACCATCTTCAGGTGCTTGCTTGTCCTTATGGTATAGTTTTCATTGTTTTTATTTTAAGATTAGTGATGATCATATCAAAATTGGGACCCTTTTTACACTAACAGATAGTCAGGTAACTGAGGAATATTGTTCTTATAAGTCTATTTATGTTACTGTGATTCTTTCCTATCTTGTTATATAGGGACCCACATGTCATGTATATTCCAGAGTTTGTTGGCCAATGACCTGTTCTGACCTTTTGTGATGGGCACTGACTCCTCCAGTTTCTTCTTTTGTGTGTGATTTCTGCTTTATCCTATTATGTTTTAAGAGTGTTTCTGCTATTTTACATTTTGCAAGTAAAAACAATGACAGAAGTGTTAGGACTTCAAAGGAAATGCAAATCAAAATCTATAAATATGGAATGAGAAACCTGAAGGTAGTAAGGCCAAAAGAAGAAAATACACCTAAGAAAAAAAATTCACATTCTTACTAAATATTAAAGAAAATTAGCTTTGTTAAGTAAAATAATACAGAAGAAAAAAAGAGACAGCTGGAAAAGATGTGTTAAGAGATGATGCAATCAGATGATACACGAGTCCAGAGACTGAACCTTAATCCAGTAACCATTTTTGATGTCATATAATGCCAAAAGAGGAAGACACCATATTGTTGTTATGTAACATGCTGTTGATTTTCCACCTCAAATTGTTTTTGCTGCAGTATTTTGTTTGGAGGAAGATTTTCAGTAGATGCTGCACTCTAGGAACCAGTACTACAGGAACAATTTCGGCTTGCTTTAGGCAGGTAGAGGTTAAAAATCTTTATTTATATTCAGCATGGTCAAATTTTTTTTATTACAGAGAAATTCCACAGCCAAGGAAATCAGAATAATGGAGTAAGTCCTGCAGTCCAAGCAGAAATACTTAAGTGGTTAAGGTGTTTAAAAATATGAAGATTTATGCAATAAGCACAACAAAATGTTGCAATAGAAACAGTACTACAAGTATAAGGAACTATTAGTAAATGAATTTGGCTTCTGAAATTGCTTGTTTCTTCTTTCAGCAACCTTTATTTCCGTGTGTAGCTGTGGCCTGATTCATATACATTTGATTCTTTCCTAGTTTTGTAGTGCTCTATAGGTGGATGCCTGGCATGAACTGGTTTTAGATATGCAGCTGTCCTGAAGCTGTTATTTTTTGTTCACTGGCACATCAAAGAAGGGGAGTGACTGTGTTACATGTTGGTCCGTGGTGAACTTCATTTAGCACTGGTACATGTATAGTCTTACTTTAATAATTTCAAGGCTGACATTGATCTAAATTATGTACATACAAACTTCAGTTCTACCTCTCTGAGAAGGCAATCCATGCCTATTATAAGGTGATCAGTTGATGTTGTTTAGGGAAAAGATTCACATTTATTGTGTTATTGTGAGAACCAAAGAGAACACGCCAAGACACTCTGTGGCAGAATTCAGATGTTCTTACTGTTACAGGATGCAGTACATATAGTTACCACTGCTTTAGAAAGTTAGTCTTGGTGCCATCATACAGGACATGAAATAACAGCAGCCTCATCTCAAACAACAGTCTGTAACACAAAACTCTGCATTCATATGTTTGAATTTTAATGTTTCTTATCACAGCATGAGGATATTTGTTTACATGAAGAGCACAGGAAAATACAAGTTCTAGTATTAAACAAGGAGAAGGGTGCATTTAAAATTATGTAAATGGCAAGAGGAAACAGAAACAGTACCCAAGTTGTACTGAGCTGCCCAAAGCCTTGATGAAACACTAAAATAGGAGAAAACATAAATATAATCATGGCAAATGAGGATATACTACATTTACAAGTTAATATATACAAAATGTACAAGCAATATTTGAAACACTTTCAGGGAACATTAGAAGCAGACAGTTCACACAAAACACACACAAACACACACACACACACATTTGTTTGTTTGCATATTAAGTCGCAGTTTATTCTTTATGTGAATCTGTGACTATACTGAAACAGAAAGCATGGAAGGTAATGAAAGAGTGGGTAGGAATGGTTTCATTTTATTTGATTACCCTGGTGAGAAAGCTATCTGCAAATGAGGCGGGATTATCAACCCGCTGAAATGTAGGTGCTGATGATGCCATTACTCGCCACCTCACGAAAAGTAGCGACAAACCAGACAGAAGAAGGACCATGTGTCGAAGCAGAAGGGGCCTCAGCTGCAGCTTGCTCACACCTAGCAAAACACAAACGAAATTGGTCAGGTGTCTTGCAGTGAATGTGCCTGTGGCAGTACTATACGCATATACTGTGTATCAGGATGATCACATTACCATTGCCTTTTTTTTTGTCTTTGTGCATTGATGTGTTGAACAGACAAATAATAACCCTGAGCCAACACTTAACTTTTGCATGATGCAGTGCAGACAGCTATTCCTCCTGACTACAGTGCTGTAAGGTTTCACTGTAAGAACCATTTCATTACTGAACTTATATATACTATATTTTTATAATGTATTTATTAAATTTTATGGCAGCTATAATAAAAGACAAGAAAAATATGTTAAATGAATAAGCATTGCAACCAAACACAATACAGCAGCAGAAAAGACAGAAGGGATCCCCAAAATATAACATATATGGGCCTCAAGGCAGTAACAAAAAAATGAACACAAAATGTAGCCAACATTAAATAGAAATTTGCTGTATGAAATTAAAATAGTGCCTTACTTACAATTCTCACAATACTTACAAACATGTCTCTGTTTGTTACATTCCTTCCATGAACTGTTTTGAACAGCTTGCGGATCACAGTTAAATGGTGTGAACACTGGACACTGTTCAGAATGTACAGGGAACCCACTTATCATCCGGTGAAAGAATTTCCAAAGTAATTTTAAAGTTCCTATAGGATGTTGCTTACCATTCACAATAATATCATATAAACTGCAAAGACCCTGAAAAGAGCAGAAGTTTTGCATGTATTTAACACAACATGAAAGAATTTAAGCTACATCTGTGATTTTAAGTGTTTATTTACTTACAATAACCATGATACCTTGCTCCTTACACAACATGGCTATGGCAGAAAGGATCATGCTTAGCAACAACATGGCTGCTTGGTAGACTCCCCAGTCAAGACGCAATGAACTGCAGTACACAATAAACGCCAGGAAGAAGAATAACGCACATAGTAGGTCTGCTCGCCCAACCACACCTGCCACCTGGAAGAAGAGGAAAAACTGAACATTTCATTCACTCCACAGGCTTATAACAGATGACTTTTATTCATCTGACAAAGAAACTCTTGAGTCTGTGAATATATCCTGAATAGAGGACACTATCCAGAGACACCTCAAATCAAGTTCACATCCTCAAATCTAATGCCTCTTAGCTTCATTTCATAATTATCACCCTTCTACACATCAATTTCACAAGCTGTATCTTCTCAAAATTTGTATGTGCCACTTATTTACCACTGCACACTACATTCTCTGCCAAATCAACCTTCTTAATATTCCACACATCCTTCTTGACATTCCATTCTCGCATACTGTCAACATTTCACTGACCTCAAATAAGCTAAACCAAGCATCTTCTGCCACTGCTTCTTGTATGCCAAATCAGTACTCTAACCAGTAACCAATTTCTCTTTCATCTGGTTCTCAACCTTTTTCCAGTACACAGGCTGATAAAACACCAGTCAGTTTTCTGTGGGTTAATAGCCTGTCTCACATTGTACAGTACCAATAACTGTCTACAAATCTAGTTATTACTAACATGTCTAACACGTTAAATTTGGAATACAAAAATTATCTCTTTGCGTGATATTAAAATTGAATAGATATAATCATTCCAAACAAACATCTGCAATTACAAACTGCATGGAAGGACACACAAAAAAATATAAATTATCAGAAATTGCTTACTGGTATACGATGTTTATTCAAGAAGTTCTCTAACTGCATGCAACATCTCTTTAAAAATCATGTGAGGGACATATGAGAATTTGGGATGGTTTAGTGATCCAGCTGGATCCTGTTACTGTTATTCATTCAGTCTTAACACATTCTGCTGTAGCGTAAAGACAATTACTTGATTTAAACAAAATCATTAAGAGAAGAGCTCATTAGTGTGAAATTTTTATACAACATATGTTAAACTGCTAAGGATACTTGAAATTTGTTAGAAGTGACATTTGGCAAAGAGGCATTAAACAGATCAACAGCATCCATGTGAAACAAACATTTTAAAAGTGGTCAAGAAATGTGGGAATACAATAATCAATCTGGATGCCTGCCCCTGTTGCTGTAAGACAAAAAAAAAAAAAAAAAAAAAAAAAAAAAAAAAAAAAAAAAAAAAAAAAAAAAAAAAAAAAAAAAAAAAAAAAAAAAAAAAAAAAAAAAAAAAAAAAAAAAAAAAAAAAAAAAAAAGAAAAAA
>Ga0131853_10005689_pt1 | contig 22506 bp, 25 predicted proteins | sample TergutLab28metaG_FD_92764 | JGI IMG/M metagenome (GOLD analysis project Ga0131853, IMG submission 92764) | Labiotermes labralis P1 segment gut microbial communities from Petit-Saut dam, French Guiana - Lab288 P1 (version 2) (version 2) | ecosystem: Host-associated > Arthropoda: Insects >...
ACCATCAACTGGTGTTCGCTTAAAATATCGTCTGGGTTCTTACCAAAGTGGGTGCCGACACGCTCATGTATCAACAGGTCAGCGTCCACGGCAGGCTCTTCCCGCAAATCGCACAAAGTCACCTCTGCTCCATGGGCAAGCAAAAGACGAGCCGCCCCAGCCCCCGACAGTCCCATCCCGCATACCAAAACTTTTTTACCCAAATACTCCATAACTACCCCTCACTAAAAACTATAAACATATATGACTACCCTTAGAACCATTTGCATGGTATTGTCAAAAAAGTATCGTCATTGGTCTTAAATCCAAGTTTTTCATAATAACTAGCTATTTTGCTAGTTGTTTGCACCAACCATTCCGAATTTGGATAATGTTCAATGCACCTCTTTACCAACTCTTTACCTATACCTTTGTCCTGATACTGAGGTAAAACAATTAAATCATAAATTATTGACCTAAATATTTTATCGCTTAGCACCCGTACCACTCCGACTAAATCTTCCCCTTCCCATGCAGAAATTACAAGGGTAGAATTTATGAAGGGCTTGTTGAAATGTTCCATCATTTCTGGTGTTTCCAATCCATCTGACCAGCCAGCAGAAATAAATAACTGTCGCAACTGCTCTCGTGGTAAATCTTTTTTGTTATCATCAAATCGAATGTTCATAAATTTACACCCCAATTTCAGGAAGGGCATTTGCCATACGGCATAAAGACCAATTCAGAGACGATTTTTGAACAGACCTTCCTAAATCCCATAAATAGTCTAAAAGCCTTACCTCAACATTCCTCTTAAACAATTCTTCATATAAATCATTATATTTTGTTACAGAAATCGGCACTTCTGTTTGTTGGCTAACATAATAACCAGCACATTCGTCTTGTAGATAAAAGCTCGTTGTGTCAAATTCATAAATATATAGAGTTGTTTCTAGCATCTTCTTGTGCCATCCATGTTCGATTGTCACGCAGTGTCGGGCAGATGACGAGAAAAACTTGCTAACATCTTCTTGGGTTGTTCTTTCACCCGCATAATATGTCACACGTGGGCAGTCACGTGGCGTTAGAAAATTTGGCAGACACCGCTCATTCAAAGCCCAAACCAATCCTTTTGTCTTATCCAAATCGTCCCTTGTCGGGATACGAGGAACAAATTTCTTTATATTTGGTTCTTCACTAACATGAAATAACCTCATTTTCACACCTCAAACTATATCCTTGTCAAAAGTTCGTCCCAATCCCATTTTTCCATTTGTGGGCGAAATAGCACCTGCATTTTTTCGGCTGACTTTCTATCGGCTGGCAACCATTCGTATAAGTCGTGTTCATCTGACATGATAAAATCATCAATACTTTCGACGGCACACAAGAATATTACACCAGTGATTTGATAATCAGCATCAATTCCGTAATCTTTGGGGATGAAGTTCCATGTGTCAAGCAAACGAATTGGTGTAATGTGTAGGTTGGTTTCCTCTAGCACTTCACGAATAACAGTTTGCTCAGCAGTTTCGCCGTACTCCATTCTACCACCAGGAAGCTCAAGGCTGGCATCTTTACCACCAGCACGACGCATGGCTAAAAACCGTCCTTCATGGACAATCACTGCCTTTGTTGCAAAGTAAATAGTTTTCATATTGCCCTCCTTTGCATTTACAAATTAGCAATCGCCAAAAACCCGACCAAGCAGAAAATTGCAGTAGCGATGTAAAAAACAGACACCACCTTGGTTTCTGGCCAACCCATTTGCTCGAAGTGATGGTGAATGGGTGCCATTTTTAACAAACGCTTGCCGCCCGTCGCCTTGAAATACAGAACTTGTAACGCAACAGATAACACCTCTATTAAATATACTGCACCCACGATTACAATAAGTAAGGGCATTTGTAAAATTATCGCAGTGGCCGACACGAAGCCACCCAATGCCAGCGAACCCGTATCACCCATGAAAACACGAGCTGGATGAGAATTAAACAACAAAAAGCCCAACAAAGCCCCCGCCGCTGCCGCTAAGGCATATGCCAGCGTGCTATCCAACACAAAAGCCGTGTATAAGAAAAATAAAGAAACCAGCAGGGTTACGCCCGATGCCAAACCGTCAAGCCCATCTGTAAAATTGACACCATTTGCCGTTCCAAGGGTTGCAATTACAACGAAAAACGGCATAAACCAACCCAAATCCAAATACAAGCCATCACTAAACGGCACAAACATTAGCTTTTGAATGTCATTTGCCTGTAACAGCAATACAAACACAATTGATGCCACCAGTTGCAAGCCAAACTTTTGCCAAGCACGTAAGCCTAGAGACCGCTTTTTGACAACCTTAATATAATCATCCATAAAGCCAATTGTGCCGAAGGACAACATCATGTACATAACCAGCATCCAATAAATATCAAAACCAGAAAAGATGCCAGATGCCACGGCAATCGCCACCACAATTACAAAACCACCCATTGACGGTGTTCCTGCTTTGGACAAATGACTTTTTGGTCCATCATCACGCACATTTTGTCCGAATTTTAGACGACGAAGAATAGGTATAACAATGGGTCCAAGGACAATGGCTATGCCAAATGCCACCAAAGCCACTAAAACTGCCGTATGAAAATCCAGTTGACTATAGTAATAATAACCCATTATACTCTCTCCAATTTATCTGCGATTTCCTCAAAGTTCATGCTTCGGGATGCCTTTATAAGCACCACATCTCCCGCCTGCAAACCGTTAAAGGATTGTAAAAAACTATCTTTGTTAGTAAAATGACTGATAGAGTTTGCACCACCTTCGTCCGCTCCATTAAAAATATTAAGAGCGTCTTCACCAATACATTTTATCATATCAATACCCAATTTCGCAGCAAACCCACCTACTTCATAGTGCATCCTAGCAGAATTTTCACCAAGTTCAAACATATCCCCCAAAATGGCGATTTTACGCCCTTCACCAGCAGATGACAGCACTTGCAAAGCCACCTTCATAGAGTCGGGGTTGGCGTTGTAGCAATCAACAATCAATTTGCCGCCACAGGGTAGCTGACGCACGTCCATACGCATTCCAGAGGCTTGATAATCAGCAATGCCTTTGGCGATTTGTTCGCCAGTAAGCCCTAAATAATCGCCCACAGCAACAGCAGCAAGGGAATTTAGCACCATATGAATACCTGGGGATGGCACAAAAATTTCTGCCTTATTTACATTTTCTAATGTGATTGTATAAGTTGTTCCATTTAAGCCTTCATCCTTGAAGATGCAAGGTACATAACGGCACGAAATTGGATTTAAGCCATAAAATGTCACATCCACCCTATCGGCTAACTGAATTAAAAAACCATCATCACCACAGGCAAAAACCCGTCCATCTTCTGCTAAAAAGTCTATAATCTCAGACTTTGCCTTGAAAATTTCTTCTTGGCTTCCAAGGTTTTCTATATGGGCAACCCCGATGTTCGTAATAATCGCCACATCTGGGCGGGCAATTTTTGACAAGCGATGAATTTCCCAGCGATTGTTCATACCCATTTCCAACACAGCAACTTCTGTGGTATCGTCAATATTAAAAATGCTGGCAGGCAAGCCAATTTCATTGTTAAAATTACCAAGGGTTTTGACCACATTGTATTTTTGGGACAACACCCCCGCCACCATATCTTTGCATGATGTTTTTCCATTAGAGCCTGTAATGCCCACAATTTTCACATTCTTAAACAAGCTTCGGTAATACTCTGCCAAGTCCATTAGAGCTTGCTTTGTGTCGTCCACATAAATGGCTGGCTGGCTGGTTTCTTGTTGACTGAAAACACAGACCGCCCCGCCCTCGATTGCCTTGTCAATAAAATCATGCCCATCGACATTAACGCCCTTTAGTGGAACAAAAAGCTTGCCCTTCAGTTCCTCACGGGTATCAAATGACACACCATGTATCAATTTATCTGCCATATCAATATTGTTCAGCCTACCACCAACAGCCCCAGCAACTTCTGACAATTTTAATGGTTTCACTAATCCACCCCCAAAGTATCACGTGCAACTTGCGTGTCATCAAAATCTATGCGTATTCCATTTTCAAATTCTTGGTAGTTTTCATGTCCCTTGCCAGCTATAATGACGCAATCCCCTACCCTTGCAAGGTGGATAGCTTTTACTATCGCATCTCTGCGGTCAACAACCTTCAAAACCTCGTTGTTGCCAGTAACCCCCTCGAATATCTGCTCAATTATAATCTCAGGGTTCTCGTTCCGAGGATTATCGCTGGTTATAATAACCAAATCCGACAACCTGCCCGCTACTTCGCCCATAATTGGGCGTTTTGTAGCATCTCTGTCACCACCGCAACCAAAAACTGTAATAATCCGCCCTACGGTAAACTCTCGACACGCTGTAATAATATTTTCAAGCCCATCAGGGCTGTGGGCATAATCCACAATAACTGAAAATCCACGATTATTAGGAATTGACTGTATACGACCGCCAACCCCAGACATTTCTGCCATTGCTTTGGTAATTTCTGCATCACAAAGCCCCAGATGATAAGCGGCTACATAGGCACAAAGACTATTATATACCGTAAACTTGCCAGGGATTGGCACGGAAACCGTACGACCTTTAATTATATACGAAACCCCATCACTTTGCAAGTTATAATCAACGGCTTGAAAGTCCCCGCCATCAATACCGTAAGTTATCATTTTGCATTTACTGGGTGCATAGTCCATCAAATAGTCGCAGGTATCGTCATCATGGTTAATTATGCCCGTGGCACACAAATCAAACAAGCCAGCCTTGGCACGGCGGTAATTCTCCATTGTGCCGTGAAAGTCCAAATGGTCTTGACTTAGGTTAGTGAAAAGTCCCAATTCAAAGTTTAACGCCGCAACTTTATGTAAGGCAAGGGCGTGGGAAGACACCTCCATAACCACAAATTCCGCTCCAGCCTTTGCAAATTCACCTAAAATTTGATAAAGTTCTACTGTGTCGGGGGTGGTTGATGTGGCGAAAGGTATGTCGAGGGGCAAACCGTCCAAAAGTACCCCTAAAGTTCCAATTGACCCCACTTTTTTGCCGCATTTACGCAAAATCCCCTCCAAAAATGCTGTAGTTGAAGTTTTGCCGTTTGTGCCTGTAATTCCTACTAACTTCATATTACGAGCAGGGTTGTCAAAAAATTCATGGCAAATGCGTGCCATGGCAAGGCGGGTGTCATCAGCCTCCACAACCGCCATGTTTTGGGGCATATCCTTTGCCCTGCCCTTGGTGCAAAGCACGGCAATTGCACCAGCATCCACAGCCTGCTGAGCAAAGTTGTGTCCATCAACATGCAACCCCTCTATGCAAACATACAAATCCCCTGCCCGCACCTTGCGGCTATCTATGGAAATCCCTGATATTTCAATACCGTTAATTTTCATTCACTAACCTCACAAAACCTTTTTGAAATTTTACCATATTTTATAGCTTTTAGCAACACTAAAAGTTACTATATTTCAACACCCAGTAATGCTAGTTCACACCAACTCTGCCAAAGCGCCACTTATCGCATCCAGCATAAATTCTATAAATGCAGTAGAATTAGGTGTTGACAGCATATCAAAATACTCTTGCTGACGACCATTAACGATAACCTCTAAGGGCGTCCGTGCAAATAATAGCTTCCACTGGGCAAGTAACAACATTTTCCACATTATTGCCATACACTCATTACCTTTACTAAATGGATATACGTGTAAAAACTAATAATGGAACACACGACTATTAATGAGTGGGTGTACATCTGATATTTTTACCCAATTCATCAAATCATCCATTGTGGTGTTGCATGTTTTATTACTTTCACCTTAACTTGTTTGCTGATTTTCATTATAAGATTAGAAGTTTTGTCCGTTATATCATATTTTGGTTTATACATGGTTCCTCCTGTAGATTACAATAAGTCTACCATCCCAAATTGCAACACAGTAGATAATTCTTGTAAAGTATAGCATAGTGAAGCATTATCGTCAAGAGCCATAATCGGACTTGTGTAGTTTGGTAGGGGCGGGCATTGTCCGCCATAACTTCGTAGACGATACGGCTCAATCTTGAAGGTAAGTGCCAGCAGATATGGGACGGGCAATGCCCGCCCCTACCTTAAAATGAAGCTAACATTCATCCTACTCTGCTGTGTATAAAATCACCCGACTGCCTTGGTTCACGATTTCACTGGGCAAAGGGAATTGGTTGATAACCATTCTCCCAGAACCAAAAACTTCCGCTTCCAGTCCCAATTTACCAAGGACTTGCTTTGCTACGGTTAAATTTTGGTTGGCAAGACTAGGCACAGCCACTTGCCCTACTCCATCCATTTCTAATTCTTCTTCATTAAACACGGGAGCAATTTGTAGATAGGGCAAAATGCTCGCTAGAAGCTCTTTCATTACTGGGCCTGCAACTTGACCGCCATAATAAGCTCCCTTGGGTTCATCAATTAGTACAAATGCCATAATTTCAGGGTTTTCAGCTGGTGCAAAAGTTAGAAATGAAGCTATATAACGCCCGCTTCCTCTCGGAAGTTTTTGGCTGGTTGCCGTTTTGCCACCAATACGATAGCCAGGTATATAACTTCGGTGTCCCGTACCAACATATACCACAGATTCTAAGATTTCTTTCATCAGAATAGACGTGTCAGGAGAGATTATACGGTTGCCTTGCTCACGTATAAAACTTTCCACCAAATTACCATCATTGTCAATAATTTTCATGCCTACATGAGGGGTTATCATATAACCACCATTGACAGTTGCCGCCGACGCACGCATAAGCTGAAGGGGCGTAATTTGGAAGCTTTGCCCAAAGCTCATAACAGCAAGCTCCACAGGTCCGATTTTATCCACAGGGAACATTATGCCGACTGCTTCGCCAGGCAAATCTACCCCTGTCCGCTGGGTAAAACCAAAAATGCCCATATATTCGTGAAAGGTTTCTGCACCTAGTCGCTCTCCAATTTCCATAAATACAGGGTTGCAACTGTGCTGAACACCTTCAATAAAATTCAAACTGCCGTGGCTTCGGGGTCTTCTCCAGCAACCAATTTGCCTGCCCCCCACAGTCCTTGACCCCGTGCAAACAAACATAGTGTCCACGTCAATAACGCCCTCTTCAAGCCCTGCCGCCGAGGTGACTATTTTGAAAGTTGAGCCAGGTTCAAAAGTATCATTTATTGTGAAGTTTCGCCACATTTGGTTAAGATGGTTCATCCGCTCTTCATTGGGAAGTTGCTCCCAAATCTGTGCCAAATCCGCATTGTTGATGGTGAAAGGTTCATTCAAATCAAAACTTGGCACATTTGCCATGGCGAGAATTTCGCCAGTTTGGGGGTTCATAACGATAATCGCTCCACGAATTGCCTGTTTAGCTTCTACAGCCTTTTCGATGGTTTGTTGTGCAAATTGTTGAACCACAGAATCCAAAGTTGTCACCAAATTATTCCCATCCACAGGGGCTATGCGGATAGTTTCACTGTCGATAAATTCCCGCCCACGTGCGTCGGTTTCTGTAAGAATTTTCCCAATTTGACCCGCCAAATGGCTGTCATACTTGGCTTCCAACCCAATTATGCCCTGATTATCAATACCAACAAAACCGATAACTTGTGCCGCCAAATCTCCAAAGGGGTACACCCGCTCCACATCTTCATCAATAATAATACCTGGTATGTTTAGCCGACGAAGTTCTGTTGCAATTTCTGGGCAAACATGGCTTTTAATACGCTCTAAAGCCACTCGTCGACCCACTTTTTCCTGCACCAGTTCCAAATCCATATCAAGGGCATCTGACAAGGTTTGTGCCACAAGCTCCGCATCTTCAACTTGCGAACGGATTACGCTGACGGTCGCAACAGTTCGGGTGACGGCAAGCCCAACCCCGTTGCGGTCATAGATATTGCCACGGTCTGGACGAATTAACCTATCTCTTGTATGTTGTTCATAAGCACGGTCTTGTAGTATCTCTCCGTGAATCACTTGTATATAAAGAATACGGCTACCTAAAATTAACAACATGGCTGCAAGCACCCCAGTAACCAACAAAATCTTTTTTCGCATCACCATTGTGGGTCTGCTTTCTCTCATCAAATCACCTCCCTCCATTTTACGGTGGCTTGACCTTGCTTATTCCAGTATGTTATAATGATATAAAAGAGAAAGGGGGGCGAGTGTACGAAAACCCAAGAATCAACAGAAAATTATTTAGAAGCCATTTTAATTTTAAGCCAAAGGGGTAGCCCTGTCCGTTCTGTGGACATTGCCGCTCATTTAGAGTATAGCCGCCCCAGTGTATCCACCGCAATTAAAAAGTTGACGGCAGAAGGATTTGTGAAGGTGGATAGAGGTATTATTACCCTGACCGACACAGGGAAAGGGATTGCCGAAACCATGTACGAAAGACATATTGTCATATCTGACTGGTTGATTTTTCTTGGCGTAGACAAACAAACCGCCGTAGATGACGCTTGTCGCATAGAGCATGTAATTAGTCCAGAAAGTTTTTCCGCAATCAAAAACCATGTAATGGAGTGGAAAAACGAAGTTTATACTCGAAAAAACCGCAAGATTTGACCATATAAAAACAGGAGTTTGTTGTAAACTCCTGTTTTTATATTTTTGTAGCATCAAGATAATTTGTGCTTCTTTACAAAACCTACAAATCATGTCTTCTTAACCAAAGTGAATCGGTAATCCCTGGCAACCAATTGGGGTCACCCCAAAAGACGAAGGTTTGTCTTACCTCATAAATCCTACCTTCAAAACGTACAAGCTCACCAATTGTGTAAAGGGTACCCGCTACACTTTCGAAGTCCCTTATATTTTGTCCTGAAGGGGGTGGTTCTGGTGAGTTGTTATTATCGTCAGGATATGAAGGAGGTGGTTCTGGTGGATTGTTGTTATCAGTACCCGAACCTGTGTCTGGAGACCCAGGTGGAGTAATAGCTGGAGGATGCGATTGTCCTCCGTCACCAGAATTATTCTCATCAGTGCCAGTGGTGGGGGTTTCAGTGGTAGGCGTGTCGTTTATGCCAGCAAAAACCATATCTAAAGCTCTATCAACACTGGCTTGGATGGCGTTTTCCCTAGTTTCGGCTTGCTCTTTTAAGGCTGGCAGGGCATCCAAAAGCTCTGGTGTAACAATGCCATATGTTGATAAATATTCTGCATTATCAGTAATTGCTTGCAGTGTAAAGCTGTCTAATTCTTCAAAAACAGTGGGATAAATGCGGGAGATGTCTCCGCCATCACGCTGGGTAACAACCATGGTGTAACCAGGACGCAAAAACCCTTGCTCTACTTCACCAAGACCAGAAAGCATATGTATAACACTGTTATCACCAACACGAGAAGCTGTAAACATCGTACCACGAACTGTAAGACCCGTGTTTCCGATACGCACTTCTGTGGTGTGTCCAGCCTGTTGCGTACCCACATCTAAAAGAGCAGAGCCACTCTGGACAGCAAGTGCCAAGCGATTACCAACAGAGCTAACAACAATTTGACTTTGTTGGTCCATTTTCATAACGGAATCGCTGTCCATGAGCAAATACACTTGTGTGTCACGCCCTGTGGTAAGGGTGTTTCCTTGGGCAAGTCGCTGACCGACTCTAGGGGAAGCACCACGTACACCACGAACCAATTCGGCATTGTCGCCTTCTACACTATGAACGGTAATCATGCGAGCCTCTGTCGCCATAACGCTCATGGTAGCACCCAATGTCATCAAAGCAACCACAAACATTGCGATAAGCCTGCGTAAAATATATTTTTTCATTGGTAAGCCCCCTTTATCGTGGTGTCCAAGTTGCGTTTACAACTGCATTACCATGATGTGGCATAATAAAGGTAGTTGTTGGGCTTGATGGGTCAGCAAAAGTAAAACTATGGTAATGAGTTGTCCAGCCCGCAAAAACATAACCTGGGCGATAACCAGCAAAAATAGTTATTGTGTCTCCGCCAATTGCTTGAATTGGTGGCACATGGGTTGCTGCACCGTTCATATTAACCCAGTTGGTGTTTCCGCTGCCACCACCACCATGAACTCTGGACATAGTAGCAGGCACAAGGACACCAGATGGGGCTTCTGGGGGTGTTGGTGACGTGTATGGCAATTCTTCACATTCTTCCTGAGTTTCATTGTCTGGGGATGCTGGTGGTATTCCGCCACTTGGTGGTGTGGATGGTGTTCCGCCACCTGGAGATGCTGGTGGTGTTGGTGGTACTGATGGTGTTCCGCCTCCAGCCGTGCCACCCCCGCCAGTAGGCTCGACATTACCACTAGTAGATGGCGTGCCAGCGGTACCCACTTGACCACCATCACCCGTAACATTAGCCACGGCAGTTGCTAAAGCCCTGTCAACGCTGGCTTGTATTGAGTTTTCTCTGGTTTCGGCTTGGTCTTTCAAGGTTGGCAGTGCGTCTAAAAGCTCTGGGGTAGCAATGCCATATGTTGATAAATATTCAGCATTATCCGCAATTACTTGCAAAGTAAAACGGTCTAATTCTTCAAAAACTGTTGGATAAATGCGACTAATATCGCCACCTGCTTGCTGGGTCACAACCATGGTGTATCCAGCGTGCAACATACCCGCTTCCGCTTCGCCAAGACCCGACAGCATATGTATCACACTGACATCACCAACACGGGAAACGGTGAACATTGTGCCACGTACGGTAAGTCCTGTATTTCCAATACGCACTTCTGTTGTATGTCCAGCTTGTTGTACACCCACATCCAAAAGGGCAGAGCCGCTTTGAACGGTAAGGGCAAGGCGATTGCCAGCAGAGCTAACAACAACTTGGCTCTGTTGGTCCATTTTCAAAATAGAGTCACTGTCCATAGACAGATATACGGAAGAATCCCTGCCTGTTGTCAAAACATTTCCTTGTGCCAAACGCTGACCTTGTCTGGGGGCAGTGGCTCTAGCTCCTCGTGACAATTCCACACTATCCCCGCTAATATTGTGGACAGTAATCAATCTGGCTTCGCTTGCCGTAGCCGACACGGTGACACCAATTGTCATCACAGTTGCTAGGGAAAAAGCTACAAGTCTGTGTAAAATCCTTTTTTTCATTGGCCCTTCTCCTCCTTTTATGTCCCATTGGGAACTGACATTATTCCCGCAGGGTTAATGTCCTAATAACATTGTTACCAGTGTCAGCGATTAGCAGGGTGTTGCCCACAACTTCAACTCCCATTGGAAGATGGAAAGTGGCTTCTGACGGAATACCGTCAGAATGACCTGGAAATTCCCCTCCCGCAAGGGTTGACACTTCTCCTGTAGAGATGTCAACAACTCTAATACGATGGTTGGCAGAATCTGCAACTATCAGCGTGTTTTCCCAAATGGCAATGCCTGTAGGTTGGTTAAACATGGAGGAAACCCCGTCTGCAAAACCACCAATGGGCATATCGTCCCATCCAGGACCTGCCGTGAAAACCAAAGAGCCTGCAATTGTGTACACATCCTCACCATCAATTACACGGATAAGGTTGTTACCAGTGTCTGCCACATAAATGCGACCGTTATTACCTACAGCAATGCCCATTGGGGCATTAAACAACGCACGGTTTGGGTCGCCTGCACCATTGCTAAAACCAGAAATTTCTGGCACACCAGCAATGGTAGAAACACGACCGTCCATGGAAATTTTGCGGATAACATGGTTTAAGGCGTCGGCTACGAAAATGTTGCCGTGGCTGTCCATGTCAATTGCTGCAGGGAAGTTAAAACGTGCATCCGCAAGTGAACCATCAGCGTGTCCAGTAGTTGTACCGCCTGTAAGTGTAGACACTTGGTTGCCGTTAATCATACGGATTGCATGATTACCAGCGTCTGCAATGAAGATGCGACCACCCCTCCCCGCAACTCCATCCATTGGGCGGTTAAACAACGCAGAGTTAAGCGTATGCCCGTTTCGGAAAAAGCCATGGGGAAAGCCAGTGTCGTCCATCGCCAAAATACTGCCAGCGTGACGAGTGGTCAAGCCTTCACTGCAAATTTTGCGTATTAAATTGTTGTAAGTATCCGCTACAAAAACACCGTCGCCGAAGGAGAAAACGGCGTTTGGCAGGTTAAATTGCGCCCTGCCTCCATCACGCGCCCCGTGGTTGCCCACACCCGCAAGGGTAGTTAAGCGACCAGAATGACTGCTAATAGAAACCGTGTTTGTGTAGGGATTGTATCTAACATCAAACCTTTCCACATCTGTAACAAAGCGTATGGGCCAAAACACTCTGTCATCAACAAGTTTAGGTTGTATGGGGAATAGACTTATTTCACTGTTTACGGTTGGGTGGTGGTCGCCACCTACTGTCATTGCAAAAATATTGCCGCCAATGTCCATAATGCCGTGACCAAATTCGGACAACCATGTAAAGCTACCACCAAGAAGGTTTGCTATGTCTTGTCCAGGCAAAAAAACATATCCATCTACAACTTCAAAGGGTATGTTGTAAGTCCGACCATCAAAGACAACCCGTGATGTAGTTGTTGTGGCAGATGTTGCAAAAACACCGCCCACAACCAAAACAGCAACCAGCACAATGCCGAAAAATCTGTTAAACTTTCTAATTTCAGTTTTCTTCTGCATCTTATTAGCACCTTCCAAATCATTTATTTTATGCTTCATCTTACACTTTAATCCCAGTTAAAGAGTATACCTGCATATCTTCCGCCTTACCTTTTAATGGAATCGCCCCTAAGCACTCTACTGTTATGCGGTCTTTTATAACTTGGTAAACATCATAAGACAACAGCACTTGCGACTTTTGTGCATTGGATTCCAGTCTTGCAGCGGTATTCACTGCATCGCCAATTGCTGTGTAGTCCTTACGAAAGCTAGGACCTAAATTACCAACAATCGCTTCACCGCAATGCAGACCAATTCCAAAGCCAATTTCAACACCATATTGCCGTAGAATTGATTTGTTGACGGCTTCCGCCTTTTGAACCATGTCCCAAGCGGACTTTGCAGCGGCAAACACATGGTCTTCCAGTGGCACAAAACCGTTAAACAGTGCCATTGTAGCATCGCCTATAAATTTATCAACACTGCCCCCATTATCAAATACGGCAGAGGATGTCAACTCTAAATACTCATTTAATATAGCAACGATTTTTTCAGGCTCGGACTTTAGTTTTTCGGTCATTGGGGTAAAACCACGCACATCTACAAACAGCACGGCAATGTCCTTTTTCTTGCCCACCTCGTCACTGTCTGCCTCACCGCTTTGGATAAGCACATCCACCAACTTTGGGTCAACATACTTCTTGAAAATGTTTCGCATACGACTTTTTTCCACAGACCCTAACACATATGCGTAAATAAGTTGATAAAGAAACACCAGCACCAAAGCCAGTAAAGGAGCGAGGACAGGCAAAACATAACCTTGGTTATAGATATGTTGAGCTAAAAAGAAATAACCTATACCAGCCAACAAAAGCCCGACGGAAATATACAATTTGTCAATAAGCTCCATTACAAGCATACCCAAAATCAACAAAATTACTGGGATAATTACCGATACCAAAGGCGAAACAGACTGTTTTAACGCATCATCTAAAATCGCTTGCAGAACATTGGCATGAATTTCTACCCCGTACATATTAACATCATGCCTTATAGAAACTGGGTGGTCGTCCATCATGCCCATTGCATAAGGTCCAATTAACACAATTGCACCATCAAGCCACGCAGGGTCAAACCATTCCTCGAAGATGTCGGCAAAGGAAAACTGCCAAAAATCCCCAGGGTTTCCTGGCATACCAGTGTATCTTATGTATGTGACGGAATTTCTCTCAATAAAGTTCTCATTAATTTCGTATCCCCAAAATTCCGCATACATTCGTGCAATTGTCACAGGAAAACTATAATAGCGTCGTCCTTCAAATTCCTGCCACAAGGGTGCGTGACGAATTACAGCATCCCTATCCGCTCCAGCATTTACAAGTCCATATGCAGCGTAATTTGCTAATTCCCCAAAGGGCAATAAAACATCTAAAATTACGTTCTGCCCTGTCAGTGCATCCCTGTCAATGCCTACACGTGCGTTAGATGGCAGTACCACATTGCCTGCCATTACAGCTTCTAACAAGGCTTGGTCATACTCTGGATAGCGGATGCTTGGCTCTGCGTACAAAATATCCACACCGATAACCGCTGGACGGGCATCTTCATAACGATTTAGAATGTTAATGGCATCTGCCATAAGCTGGCGTGTCCATTGCCCAAAAGGCCCAAAGGTTTCAAGTGCATATTCATCAATACCGATAATATAAATGCTTGGGTGAAGAACTCCAGCACGCTGAAAAGTCATATCCTGCACCCTATATTCCATATGCCAAAGCATATCAGCAAACAGGAAGAACAGGGCAAGAAGCAGAGTTACAGCAACCGTAACATAACGCTTAATCATGCGGTTTGTAGAAAGTTTTTTCATAAATCCAACTCCGAATTATCACGTGCCATTAAAAAGTACGTATCTGGTGCTTGACCAAAATGTTTCGCCCAAGTGTCCAGTTCATAATCTGTATATGTTTGACTAAGATGGGCAAATATCATAGCTCGTGGATTGGTTTTTAATGCAAGCTCTACACCCTGTCGCACAGTGGAGTGTCCCCAACCTACATGCTTTGGATAATCTTCGTCAGAGTACGCTGCATCAAACACAATCAAATCCACATTCATACAGTAATTTAGCAATCCGTCATACATTTCGGTCGTCATGCCATTAATTTCCGAATCCAACAGATGCACCACCGATTTCTTGCCATCGGTTATATGGTAAGACATGGTTATATCTGAATGGTTTGCCAAAAACGGTGTAACAGTAAAGTGGTCGATTTGGATTTGTTTGCCACATTCTATTTCCACACATTTTGCCCCAGTCATTTTTGACATATCGTGAGGCCAATATGGCGGCTTAAAAGCACCGAAAATCTGGTTAACCAATGGTCGCTCGTCCCTAGAAGCGGTATAAAGTGTCATTCCAGAATCTTTATACCAAGACGGTGCAAAGTTTCCCAGAGCAATAATATGGTCCAAATGCAAGTGGCTGATAAGGATTTTTGGTGGGTCTGGCAAGTTTTTTGGATACGACGGATAAAGTGCTTTCATTTCCTGTTCCCATACCATCAAACCACTGCCTGCATCAAAAATCAGCGTTTTTCCTTCGGATTCTACCGTCATACAAGATGTGTTACCGCCATATCTGGAGCAATATGTGTGAGAAACAGGGATAGAACCACGACATCCGTAGATTTTAACTTTCATCTATTAAGAAGCCCCTCCTTATGACGAATTTTTATTGAACAAAATTATGGTTTGCTTAAACCCGACATCACTTTTTTAGTATCACTCATCCGCTTGCAAAGTGCTTTCATAATTGCAACCGACAGGTCTGGGTGGGACTTTAAGACGACTAAAACATTGTCGGATGTCATTTCCAGCGCCAACACATCTTCTTTGGTAACAATTGTAGCAGAACGGGGTTGTTTCAAAAACAAAGACATTTCTCCAAAAAAATCCCCAGGTCCTAAAGATGCCAAAAGTTTTTCGCTGGGCTTGCGAAAGTTTTTGTAAACAGACACGCTACCCTGCAACAAAATAAACATACTAAAAGAATCTTCGGTGTCTTCTTCAATTATAACAGTGCCTTCTGGGTAAGAGCGGGCAGTGGATAAAGCGGTCAATTTTCCTAAGTCAAACATATTAGCACCTCATTGTTTTGTATGGTGAAGCAAGCTAAATTTTAATACTAAAAACGAAAAAACACTCGCCGTAGTAATTATACCACAAAAAGTTACAAAAGTAAAGCTTAAAATACAAAACCACAAAAAAATTATATATCAGATTTATTTTCCATGGTTGAGAGAGTTGACAAGCTCTACAAATTCGGCATTATTAGCGGTTTTTGTTAGCATATCGGTTACGTGTTCGTTAAAATCTTGTGTTGACATACCTCCCATACGGCGACGAAGGGCGTGCAAAGCTTCCAGTTCCTTGGTTGTTAGCAACATATCCTCCCTGCGTGTGCCAGACTTGTTTATGTCAATGGCAGGGAAAATCCGCTTTTCACTTAATCGCCTGTCAAGCACCAGCTCCATATTACCTGTTCCCTTAAATTCCTCAAAAATCACATCATCCATTTTGCTACCTGTGTCCACCAAAGCTGTCGCTAAGATGGTGAGGGAACCGCCGTTTTCGATGTTACGTGCCGCACCAAAGAATTTTTTGGGCATATATAAGGCTGCTGGGTCTAGTCCCCCAGACAAGGTGCGACCGCCAGGCGGCAAGGTTAAGTTGTATGCACGAGCCAGCCGTGTAATAGAGTCCATGAGGATTATAAGGTTCTTACCTTGTTCTACCATTCGCTTAGCACGCTCTAATACAATTTCTGCCACTTTTTTATGATGCTCTGGATGCTCATCAAAAGTGGAAAAAACCACATCGGCACGTTCGCCTGCAATGCTTCTTTGCATATCCGTTACTTCTTCTGGTCGTTCGTCTATCAACAAAACGATTAAGTGAACATCTTTGTGGTTTTCCAAAATAGCATTAGCAATATTTTTCAAAAGCACGGTTTTGCCAGCTTTAGGCGGAGAAACTATCATACCTCGCTGACCAAGACCTATGGGTGCAACCAAATCTACCAGCCTGTTAGCCATGGTTTTTTGGTCGCTTTCCAAATGCAGGCGATGTGTAGGGTAAATGGGGGTTAATTTAGCGAAATGTGGGCGACGTATTGTCGTGTGGGCAGGGTCGCCGTTAATTGTGTTTACCAACAACAAAGCCCTAAAGTTTTCGGTTTCTTTGGGTATACGCAAGTTGCCATAAATCATATCACCGTTACGAAGCCCAAAACGGCGAATTTGCGGGGCGGACACATATACATCGTCAGGACCCGCTAAATAATGGTCGGTACGCAAAAATCCGTAACCATCGGGGTGAATGTCTAAAATCCCTCCCCTCTCCTCTCCAGAATTCAATGCCACTAAATAATCGGCTTTTTGTGGTTCTTTTGGGGATTGGGTGGGTTTTGGTCTTGGAGTTGCAACGGTGGTTTTTTCTGCTTTAATAACAGGCTTTTCATCCTCGACTTTTTCTAAGTCAATAATCATCTCTACCAATTCTGATTTTTTATATTTCTGAATACTTTTGATACCTAAAGACTTACCCATTTCCCGTAATTCGGGAAGGGTTTTCGAGGTAAAAGCGTCAATTTTTTCTTGTTTAGTCAAAATATCCTCCTTTTTGATATTCAATTAAATTTTTGTAATTTTAAGTTTTGGGGGAATTGCGGAAGATGCTTCCGTAGAAAAGTTTAATATATGAATTGTAACAGAAAAAGTCCAGTTTGTCAAGAAAAAATTTGACTTTTAAGCACATTTTTGCTATAGTTGTTAGGGTGAGCATCAGGGGGTGACTACAATGAAGCACTTTAAGGTTGAAAAACCAAAGCATAGGTCACCTTTGCGGTTGACTTTGGGCAAAGCTTATTTTCGTGGACGACGACGATTGGATTGGTGGTCTAGTGATATAAAGTTTGCTAAATTACGTCCTGACACATTTACCAACCAGCACTTTGCCCACCAGACACCTCTTTTACGTAGACTTAAAGATGTGGACATGTTCCTACAACACAATAAAATCATAAATTTAGGCATAGCAATTGAGAAAGTTAATGGGGTTGTGATTTACCCAGACGAAACCTTTTCCTATTGGCGGTTAATTGGCAAGCCCACACGAAAAAAGGGTTATGTGGACGGGATGTTACTAGATAAAGGGCGGGTTCGGATGGGAGTGGGTGGTGGCTTATGCCAGCTGTCAAATCTCATATATTGGATGACCTTGCACACCCCGCTAACCGTTACAGAACGCCACCGCCACAGCTTTGATGTGTTCCCTGATTCTGGACGTTCCCAGCCATTCGGAAGTGGTGCAACCTGTTTTTATAATTACGTAGACTTGATGATTAAAAATGAAACTGACCAACCCTTCAAGTTATCTCTGCATATGAATGACACCCATCTTGTGGGTGAGTGGCACTCTACCAAGTCACCTAAATTCTGTTATGAAATTTATGAAAAAAGCCATACCATCCAAAGCCAATATTGGGGCGGTTACACAAGGCACAATGTTATTCACAGGCGTGTGCTTGACCCTAGCGGTCAAATCCATAACGACCAATTTGTAACGGAAAACCACGCTATAATGATGTACAATCCACTACTATCCGAAAACAACCTAGGAGAAGATAATGAGTAAACGAATTATAACATCAATCGAAACAGAAGAAGATTTAGAATTAAGCCCAAAACTGCGTCCCAACAGTTTAGAAGGGTATATTGGGCAAGAAAAAGTTGTAAACAGCCTAAAAATATTTATCCAAGCAGCAAAAATGCGGGGCGAACCCCTCGACCATGTACTTTTGTATGGTCCGCCTGGGCTTGGTAAGACCACTTTATCCCAAATTATCGCACAAGAACTTGGTGCAAACATCAAGCACACATCAGGACCCAGCATTGAAAGGGCTGGGGACATGGCGGCAATCCTTAACGACATCAGCGAGGGGGATGTTCTTTTTGTGGACGAAATTCATCGCCTTAACCGAACAATTGAGGAGGTTTTGTACCCTGCCATGGAAGATTTTGTGCTTGATATTATGATTGGTAAGGGTAGCGGAGCAAAATCTCTAAGGTTAGATTTACCCAAGTTTACGCTGGTGGGTGCAACCACACGGATTGGACTTTTAACCTCGCCATTGCGTGACAGATTTGGGGTTATAAACCGTTTGGAGCTATATTCCGTAGAGGAGTTGACAGAAATTGTCACTCGCTCGGCAAGGGTGCTTGGTATAGACATAGACCAAGAAGGTGCAGAAGAAGTAGCTAGAAGAAGCCGTGGCACGCCTCGCATTGCCAATCGCCTACTGAAACGTGTTCGGGATTTTGCCCAAGTTAAGTTTGATGGGGCAGTCACCTCCGAATCTGCATCTGCCGCCCTAAATTTGCTAGAAGTGGATGCCATTGGACTTGACAATGTGGACAGAAACGTCCTCCTTGCCATGATTGAAAAGTTTGGCGGTGGTCCTGTCGGGTTGGACACATTATCAGCAGCAACAGGCGAGGATGCCGAAACCATCGAGGACGTTTATGAACCATACCTACTACAACTGGGCTATATAAACCGCACACCACGAGGGCGTGTGGTAACAGCTCTTGGATATAAGCACTTCGGATTAACGATTTTGGAGGACGATTAAAATGCAACCACATGGCAAAACCTTTCTATTTTTTACTGCTACATAGGTAAATCATTTTCAGGGTCAAAATCCTCTGTAAGCCATTCCATAGTGACACCAAGAGCCACAGCAAAAATTTTCAATTCTGCATCTATGACAGGGCGTTCCCCTCGCTCAATTCTGCTTATGATTGCTTTTGTCATATCTGAACAACCCATCATTTGGATTTTTTGTGCAAGCTCCTCTTGTTTAATCGGATGTTTTGGTATATTTCGAGCCTGCCGTATTCTGTGTCCACATATATTGCGGTCGCCCTCTGTTCTGCCACCTACTGTAAATGACGTTCGCTTTTCTTTGTTCATTTCATCACCTCAAAAAATAAAGTCATTTCTCTATTGATTTTATAAGATTGGGGGTGTATAATGGATTTAAGAAATGATTTAATATTTTCAGAAATGATTAGTAAAAAAATTTGGATGTACTTTTTTGAACCAATAACTGATATGAGGGGTAATGAATATGAAACATAATAAATCTACAAGATACCATCAGACAAATTATGTTTGTTTGCGTATATATTAAAATACAATAAAATAGGAGAGTGACAAAATGAGCGAAACAATGGCCGTGGAAACCTTTGGGTTGACGAAGCGGTTTAAGACAGCACTTGCCGTAAACGAAGTAAATTTACGAGTGCCGCAAGGTGCAATTTGTGGATTTTTAGGCAAAAATGGTGCAGGCAAAACCACCACCATCAAAATGCTGACAGGGATGAAAAAGCCCACATCTGGAGAATTTGCCATTATGGGCAAAAAGGAAACTTTTGGCAAGGGTATTCGTGCCGTGGGCTACTTGCCTGATGTTCCTGGATTTTATGGCTACATGACAGGGTGGGAATTTTTAGATTTATGTGCCAGACTGTGCAATATGCCAGAACAGGAGCGGAAAACCCATGTTGATGACCTATTGAAGCAGGTAGGTTTGTACGGGGTTAAAACCAAGGTTTCTGGATATTCTCGGGGTATGCGTCAACGCTTAGGTATTGCCCAAGCTTTGGTAAATAATCCTGCTGTGGTGTTTATGGATGAACCAATTTCCGCTTTAGACCCTATGGGTCGCCGTGATATTATGGAAATTATCGGTGGTTTGCGTGGCAAAACATCCGTGGTGCTGTCTACACACATTTTATCTGATGTGGAAAATATCTGCGACCATATTATCATAATCGAAAAAGGGAAGATTGTAGAGCAAGGTACGTTGGATGAAATCAAAGCCCGCTTCGGGCATGAAGACACCGTGAAAGTCACTTTTTACACCCCAGAGGATTGTGGCAAGTTTATAACAGCACTTAAAGAGCAAGGGGAGTTTGATGTGCGTGAAGAAGGTATGAAAGTCGCCATCCAGTCATCCAAACTTGCCCCTGTAGATGTAAGTAAATTAGCGGCAAAATTGCTAACTAACGGGGATTTGCCCTTCAAAGGACTAAATATTGACGCACCCAGCCTTGACGACATATTTTATGAGGTGACAAAATAATGAATAATTACATGACTTTTATACGAAAAGAAATTATTGAAACCATAAGAAATAAGCGTCTGATAGTGTTAGCGTGTGTGTTTATGAGTTTTGCAATTCTCGGACCTCTGATGGGACGATATTTGGTGGAATTTATAACCATGATTGTCCCTGCGGGAGAGCTGGATGTAGATGGTCTAATGGGGCTGTTTGATGAACCTACATGGGTTGATGGTTACACCAACTTTTACACGAACCTTGCACAGGTAGGGGTAATCACTGTTATGTTGCTTTATATGGGTGTTATCCTTGATGAAAAACGCAGAGGAACAGCCCCTATGGTTTTGATGAAAGGTCTTTCTCACACTACCTTTGTAATGTCCAAGTTTACCGTAATGGCTTTAACCACTCTTGTAATCATGCTGGTTTCTACACCAATTGCCCATCTATATACATATATCCTCTTTGAGGAAGCGGGTAATTTTGGCGAAATGATGTTGGGTGGCTTAATTTTTTGGATATTTTTATTGTTTATTATTGCCCTCATGGTCTTCTTCTCAACTATTGCCCAAAAAGTATCAAATGTTGCTTTATATGGATTTTTAGCATATTTCGCCATGGTTATTTTTGATGTGGTACAACAGTTAAGAGAGTTTTTACCATACGGACTTGTGGTGAGAGCGGTGCAAGTTTCTATAGGCTATTTCCACGAACATTTAATGGTCAACTTACTGATAACCATTGTTGCTATGATTATATTGTTAGCTGTGTCAATTCATATATTAAAGAAAAAGGAGTTGTAAATTATGATGGTAGGTATGGGCGTTGTTTTTATTTGGCTGGGCATAGCCGTAGTCGGTCTCCTCCCTTTTATATTAGCCCTAATTAGTATTTTAACCAAAAAAGTGTCAGGAGAAGAAAAGTTGCTGTGGTGCTTAATTATCACTCTTGCTGGATGGGTTGGTCAATTAATTTATCTTGCAATAGGTCGTAAGCAATTAAAAGAACTAGAAACAAAAGGGGGAGTGGCATAATGGATTATATAATGGAAGCCTTTGCGGAACTTTGGGAGTACCATCGGATTTTGCTGTTAGCAATCCTACCAATCGTGGCACTTGATTTTATTTTAGCTGGTGTCGCAATAGTTAACTTAGTTAAAAAACCAGTTTCTGCCAGTAACAAAATCGCTTGGGTTCTGGCAATTACTTTAATCACTACCTTTGGACCTATTATATATTTAGTTTTTGGTTCTAAGCAACTAGATGAAAAAGCAATCACATGGGACAACCCCAAAGAATATAGCGATTTCTAGGTAGTAATATGACTTGGTTCTAACAATTTTGCTAAGGCGACAAAATCAATAAACAAATAAAACCCGCATTTATAAGATGGATGCGGGTTTTATTTGTAACAAAAAACCCGCCAAACTTCAAAAGTTAGCAGGTCTTTTGTTAATTTTCACTCCCCGAGCTGGATTCGAACCAGCAACCCTTCGGTTAACAGCCGAATGCTCTGCCGTTGAGCTATCGAGGAAAGTATAACTTATTATAGCATAACACTCACAATATATGCAAGCATTATTTTCATAGATAGAGATCCTCACTCCCTCAAAACCAAACACGAACACATCATCAAATCCCCTTGCCTTAAGTTTTCCTTCCATATATCAATCATACCCATCCTCTGCAATCAGTATCAGATTTGCACCATCAAGCATTAATCG